>Ga0065714_10002242_pt1 | contig 39146 bp, 40 predicted proteins | sample MisRhiReplicate2_FD_59101 | JGI IMG/M metagenome (GOLD analysis project Ga0065714, IMG submission 59101) | Miscanthus rhizosphere microbial communities from Kellogg Biological Station, MSU, sample Rhizosphere Soil Replicate 2: eDNA_1 v2... | ecosystem: Host-associated > Plants > Roots >... | reverse complement strand
CCGCAGCCGTAAACTGAGATTTGCAGTCGGTATCTGCGCCCGTGGGGAACGTTGCACACTTCATGCAATCCGTAGGAAGTATAGCATTCGCTAGTATGCGGGGCCGGAGGTGTCAAGGACTGGAGGGCCCCCAAATCCCAGGCACAAAAAAACCGGCCATCAAGGCCGGTTTTTTCTTTACTTGCATCCCCCGTCAAGAAACGACGTGAGACTGAAATCTGATTGGAGCGGGTGAAGGGAATCGAACCATTATTGGACGAAAGGGTGGATGAAGTGTGTAAGTGTGTAAATGTGTGTAGCCCCAAACGAATCGCCCGGCTGCCGTTTACGGCAATGGTGAGTCCCCACCGGACTTTGCTCACCTAGTGAGTAACCGATTGAAATCGACCCTATAAAAACAGCTATAGCGTGGCGTCAGTTCAAACCAATCGCCGCCTGACTCCAACTCATCAGGTCACAGCCGACTTCGATTAATTTCGAATGCGCATGCACTCCGATATCGCGCAGAAGGCCCCTGCAAAGGGTGCCAAATGCGCTCATCTAGCCCTTAAATTCGCCTCTGACGATTTGTACCAAAATTAGCTCCAATTTTTGTTTACCTGTCACCATCGATCACGCTAATTTGCGGCTAGGCTGGCACGGTGCCGCTATTGGGTGGCTCCAAGTTCACCTCGCATACGCCAGCTGTCACCTACCCAGACTTGGGATAGGGTCATCAAATGTGCGTACAACCGTATGAGGACTCTGCGGTTTCTGCTCTGTGGGAAGTGTTATGGACGGCGTCAGCTTCAAGCAGGTCGATCAGTATGCCCTGTGTTGTGTCGAGAATTTTTCTGATGAGCTCAAGCAGGCGCTGAGGGATAACCTCACGCGGATTTGCCATGGCGCTGACCAAGCCAGCAAAGACAGGGCGATCTACAAATACCCTGCGACGATCAAGCATTTCTGGGAAGAGCGCTATTCCCAGAAAGCTTGGGAAACCCGGATCGGCATGCTGGGAGAGCTCCTTTCGCATGTGATCATCCTGAAGCTGTTCCCTGATTTCGACGTAGTCTCGCCATTCTTCAACATGGAAGAAAAGAGCATCCGCAAGGGATTCGACCTTCTGCTGTATGAGACCTCGAAAAACAACGTTTGGATAACCGAGGTCAAGTCGGGCGGTAAGGGGAAGGACAAGACCTCATGTTCGGCCACCAGCGCGCTGCTACGCCTGGCAAGGGATGATCTCAAGAGGCGCCTGGCAGAGCCGGAGCTTAACCACTGGCTCAACGCGATCAATGCTGCTCGCAATGCCATTCACAACAAGGCCAAGTATCGAGACTCTGTCATTGAGATCTTAGAGCTCGAAGGTGACTTGGCCGAAGGAAATGGAGCCACAGCCTCGGACAACAACGTATTTCTCATAGCCGCCCTGTTCAGTGATGTGTCCCAATCAATCGCCGAGCAGACGGTGTCCAAATTCACCACTAAGCTGGTGGAGGACTCGGTTTTCAAGACGGTGTGGGTGCTGTCCCTTCACAAAGGAACCATGGAAAAGCTGGAAGCTTTTTTGAAAACGGAAGCGGGGCATTAACATGGAAGAGTTGACTATCAGGAAGCTGGCCAACACCAAATTCAAAGGTCTGTATTTTCAGCTTCTCAAGGGAGATGAGCTGGAGAACTCGGATATCGTCAAGCTTCTGGCCATCGCGGTGCTGCTCCTGAATCATAAGACGCCCGAGATCCGACGTCTGGGCTACCGCATCATCCTGTTCTACGGGAACGCATCTGGCCAATATCAGGCACTGTACGATGTAGCGCTCAACAGCGGCCTGCACCCCATCTCAGCTGTGATCAGCAGCCATTTTTCCCAAGATGATCCTCGGAGCGAATCGTTCATCCGGAACATCGTGGGCAGCTACATCGACACCTTCCGCGACCAGGGCATTGTGCTGACTGAACAACAGGACGCCCTGCGGACATTTGTCCAATCGGAGTACTGTAAATCCTCCGTCGTGGTCGCTCCCACCTCCTATGGCAAGTCCGAACTCATAATCCAGTCGGTGAAGGAGAATCCGGAAAAGCGGGTGCTGATCCTTGTGCCGTCGAAGGCACTCTTGGCTCAGACAAAGAAGCGTTTGATCTACGCGGACATAGAAGGGCTGGGTAAGGTGGTGACCCACCCCGAAATGTTCTCGGTGGAGCGGAACAACAGAGCGTTTGTCCTGACCCAGGAACGGCTCAACAGGCTCCTCAACGAGAACGCCGGCCTGACCTTCGATATGGTCTTCGTGGACGAAGCACATAACCTGCTGCAGAGCGACCGGAGGAGTGAGTTACTCGCGGCCATGCTGTGCATCCTGGGTGCTCGGAATCCCGAGACGTCCTTCAAATTCCTGACGCCTTTCCTATGCGACGAGCTCAGTGTCCGGGTGCGGTTTCTTGACATGACCCCCACGGGGTTCAAGATCGACGAGTACATCAAATCTGAGCGCTTTTACATCAGGGATTTCAGGGTCGGAAGGGGCGAGACAAAGCTCAAGCTTTACGACCATTTCCTCAATGACTTGATGGAGTTCGACAGGAAGTACGCCAACTGCTTCGAGCTCATCAAGGGTGAGGCGCTGTCCAAGAACATCGTCTATGGCAACAAGAAGAAAAGCATCGAGTCATTCGCTGTCGAGCTAGCTGCAGTGCTGCCACCTGTGAAATGTCCGCTCATCCAGACAGCATGCGACGAGCTAGAGGAGATTTTTGACCGGCGGTACAAGCTTATTGATTGCTTGCGCAAAGGGGTCATGTACCACCACGGCTCGATTCCCGACACCATTCGCCTGTACCTAGAAAACCTCTTCAGCAACTCCAAGAAAATGAAATTCCTGGTCTGTAATTCGACCCTGTTGGAGGGGGTGAATCTGCCGATCGAGCGGCTTTTTGTCTTCGATTTTACCAAGGGGCGAAGCTACTTGACCTCTTCTCAGTTCAAGAACTTGGTAGGACGGGTTAACCGGTTCAGTGAAGTGTTTGCACCAGGGGCAGAGGCTGCATTGAAGAAGCTGGAGTCCAGTATTTATCTCTTGGGGGTGGATGGCTACACCAGCAAGCGAGCGGATCTGGAGGCCTACTACCAGAAGGCTGTCAACGTCTCTAAGGTCGACAAGGACACAGTCAGCAACGTGTTGCTTAAGGCCACCAACATCGTTGAGGGTAAGGTGTCTGAGCTGTACGAAGACGCCGTTGCTCGCCTCGAAAACCTGCACCCTGGTGTCGTTCGTGATCGCGAGTGCAGGTACGTCAAAACAGCAGTGGGCAAGCTTCTCATCGCGAACAGCGTCAGTGAAATTGACGTGTTCTCGGAAGAGGAGGCCATTGATGCCAAGATCCAGCGAAGCATTGAGGTAAATGGGCAGATCAATACCGTTGACAGGCTGATGCTTGCGATCGCGAGATCCTTTATTGACCACTTCGACGAAAACCGCGAGTACAGTGACCTACTGCGTCTGAAGGAAGAGGCTGCACGGAATTTCTACGCCATGCTGCTGGATTGGAAGCTGAATAAATACAGCGTGAAACAGACCATCCGGTTGACGCTTAGGTACTGGACGAAGCTGGTCGAAAATAGCGGTAACGATTACGTGTTTGTGGGGCGCTGGGGAGACACGACCTACCGTGAGAGCAAGCACGAGAGTTGGGTCAGGATCTCCAAAAAGGATGACGCCGAGCGAATCAACTTAGCCATTGTCCGCCTCAAGGATGAGGACGACTTCTTCGACAACAAGATCTTCAAGTTTGTCGAGGTTTTGAACGGCGTAGGCGCTTTGGATCCTGGGTTCTACAAACTCATCAAATATGGTACGGCTGATGATACCAAGATCAAGCTCATCCGCGATGGGTACAGTCATGGCCTTGCGGATCTGATGCTGGATAGATACCCGGAAACGGTGCGAGTGACACTCAGCGGCGAGATCGACGTGAGCCCTCATCTGGTCAATAAGATGGTTGAGAATGGAGAAAGCGATCTGCTGATATTTGAGGCCAAAATGAATCTCAAACCAGTCTGATCAGCGCCCTTGGTCATCGTCTAATAGGTTTTTCAGGTGCGCCTACCAGACGCTATCCACTTGGGACTTGATCTTACTACCGTCGATTGGATTGTTGTCATAGCTACTTCATAGTTTAAGTAGCGGCCCTTTGCCTTCAGCTTCCCTGCGATTAGGATTGGGACTTCTTAATTTCCAGGGAGGGATTGGTATGGCGTTTTTCCAAGAGCAGGCGAGCGCGCTGAATCTCTTCCAGCAGCATCGAGAACCCAACCGAGGTTTCAGGCCTGGCCAGTTGGGGGCCTTGCATGCGGTATTGGCACACTTTTCGGTGCAGGACGATCCTGCGTTGGTGTGTTTGCCTACGGGATACGGGAAGACGTCACTGATGATGGCTCTTCCTTATTTGTTAAAGGCCAGGCGCGTCCTGATCGTAGAGCCAACTGATGCGCTGAGGAAGCAGGTCTCCTCGCATCTCTCCGAGCTTTCTACGCTTCGACGCATTGGTGCTCTCCCAGATGATTGCCTGTTGCCAGAAGTTCTTCTGCACGTCGGCAGAGTTGAGTCAGTTGCAGAATGGCGATCACTTGAGCGCTATGACGTTGTGGTTTCGACGCCAGGTAGCTCATCACCCATTTATGACCACCCACCGCCTGCCGATCTATTTGATCTGGTGATTTTCGACGAGGCACATCACGCCCCAGCTAATTCATGGGTCGCTTACCTCCAACACCTGACGGCATCCAAATTCGTATTCTTGACCGCAACACCATTTCGCAGTGACAACCTCGTTATTCCGGGCAAGCTCATCTACCGATATCCCGTCATGCGGGCGATTGATGAAGGCGCATTTGATCCGGTGACGTTCCGCGCGGTTCCGGTTAATGACGAACTGAACGACGCCGAGATAGACCGAGCTATAGCACGGATTGCGGTGGAGCAGTTCACCGAAGACAGAGCTAATGGCTACGATCATCGAATATTTGTCAGAGCTTCCAGCATCCAAGCGGCCAAGGATCTTGTGCCGCTCTATCAAGGGTTGGGCCTTGCTGTAGAGGCAATCAATAGTCGATTGACGAAGCGAAGACAGGATCAAGTTGAGGCGAAGCTCAGATCGGGTGAGCTGGATGGAATCGTGTGTGTTGACATGTTTGGCGAAGGGTATGACTTCCCTAAACTCAAGGTCGCGGCACTACATGCTCCGCACAAGTCACTGGTGCCAACCATCCAGTTTATTGGGCGTTTTGCGCGTATGGATGCAGCGACGGGAAGGCCCACACTCATTGCGCCGACCTCCAGAGTTCAGGAGGCCACCGCTTCTCTGCTCAAGGAGGGGGTGAACTTGGCGCAAATGATTGACGAGGCGGCGCATGATCAAATCCAAGCCAACGTTCTAGATCAAGAGTTCATTGATAGCCTGCCTGTCCGCAGACAAGCCGAGTCAGACTACGATGCGGTCTCACCGTTGTCCCTCAATCTGTACGCGCACGTCCGGATTTTTCATTGCGAAGAGGCTCCAGACTTTCTTCGTCTGGACTCAACGGTCGGTCGTAACCTGCGGATTGCGAAACAGTGGGCGACAGCTGACGGAAGCATTTCTCTGGTACTGACGGCTGACGAAACGCCACCACAGTGGATGTTCTCTGATGCAGTTATGGATGTGCGCCATGATGCATTCCTGTTGATGTACTTCCCGGAATCTCAATTCTGCTTTATCGGCTCTACTCTCAGGACAGAGAAGCTCTACCTCTCCATCATGGATGACGTTTGCCTTGGCCATTGCCGCCCATTGAGCTACGAGGAGACCAGCCGGGCTAGGGCCGGGCTGGAAGCGGTGCATTTCTTCAACCTCGGCTTCAAGAGTCAAGCGCTTAACTCCCAAGGTGAGACTTATCGTGTGATGACTGGGCCGCAAGCCGAGCGAGCTGTAACGTCTGGTGATAGCAGGGCGTTTTCACAGGGCCACTATTTTGGCAGCGGTCATAACGGACACATTCGTGAAACCGTGGGAGCGAGTAGCAGCTCGCGTATCTGGAGTAATCAGCGCCTTTCCACTCCGGACTTCGTCGAGTGGGTTCAAACATTGAATGCGCGGATTTCCGGCGATGCTCCCATCACCGCAACGCAATTGGATCAGGTGCGAATTGCTACCAAGTTACTCCGCCTGCCCGATGTCGTCATTGCAGCCAACTGGCCGCGACAAGGGTTCAAAACTAACCCTAGGCTTCGATACCGTGCTACGCCCCAAGGTCGTGACCGTTACTCCCGGCTGACTGAATGGGAGCTATTGGGCTTTCAGGTCGAGCCTGGCATAGGGCGCATGGCTTTTTCCGTTGTACACCTCGATGGTGCTGTGGAGATGTGTTTCCACCTCGGTGTGGCAAGAATGATTACCTGTGCTACCCCAGAAGCTACTCTTGAGGTTGAGTCCGCTCACGATAACTGGATGCCACTTGATGAGTGGCTGTCAGAGTACAGCCCGGTTTTTTATGCCGCTGACAGGTCGTCCTTCGAGGGCATGAACTTGATGGCACCGCCTCTGCTCCAGACACAGGGTCTGGCCCCTGGTGACGCAGCGTCTATCGATTGGACGGGATGTGAGATTTGCGTCGAGTTTCTACCGAACGACGATTCTGCGCAGACCGTCGCTCGCCGCGCAGCGTTGGGTGGGCTAGCTACGGTTCAGGAGCATCTGGCTCAACATTTGCTCAATCTTCCGAATGTACAAGCTATTTTCTATGATCATCGGACTGGCGAAGCGGCTGACTATATTTGCATTACTCGTGATGCGAGGGGCGAGGTGAGCGTCGACTTTTATCACTGTAAAGGTGCTGGAGGGCCAGCAAACGGGGGGCGAGTAGGAGACGTGTATGAGGTTGCGGGGCAATTAGTGAAGTGCGCCTACTACTGCGATGTGCCCACATTGCTGCAACACATGGCGGACAGAATGAATCCGGCACGCCACAGCGCTCCTTCATCATTTTTCATGGGCACCCTGAGAGACGTAGAAGAAATACTCAACGCAACCTTGGCAACAAGGCTAAGTTTTTGCGTGATTGGAGTCCAGCCAGGGATCCGCAGGACAATGGTTGATCAGCGTCTAAGTGATCTGATGTCGTTCTGTATCGACTACGCGAGAGGGGGAGGAACAGCCAAGGCTTATTGGTTAGTGAGCGAGTAATTCACGACTATTCCCATGACCTTGAGTGGTATGTAGACCGATCTTTAGATCGGACTGAGGCAGTGACGTCGTTAGACTTGTCCCTCCGCCAAGTTTCACGCGTTGGAGAGTTTCGGAGCCGGGGCGCGTCGGTTTTGAGGGATGCCTTAGCTGCCGGAGATCTCGGTTGGTCAAAGCCGATGTGGCGGCTCAATCCTTTTGCCAGTAGCGATGCACTGTGGACTTCGACAATCCAAGAATCCGGCAGGTTTCTGCTTGGCTTATCCCCTCAGATTTTAATCTTTTAACCGCCTCAGCATTTTCGATATTGGTCGGTTTCCCAAAGCGGCGCTTGACCAGTTCGCTTCCGGCATATTCGCTCTCCAGCTGCTTGATACCTCCCAAGTGTTTGAAGTCACCCAGTTGGGCATGGGCGCGTTCGAGTACTTGATCGGGAGTATTGCCATCTCGCAGGGCAACGCATATCGCCAATAGAGCCACCGGATCAAAGTCTAATGCGGCGGCAAGACTCATCAGCTTGCCAAGGCTGGGGTTGGCATTGCCCTGCTCCAACGCACTGATATGGCGTTGCACGCTGACGTCGGCCAGATCCTCATACCCGAGTCGACGTTGCCTGCGAATCACTCTGATTGCTGCGGCAAGCTGTTTATTGAGCGACATGTTCGTCCCAAATGACAAGGATGGGGCCACATCGCAGCTGTTCCGATAAATGCAATTTAGTGCTAGTATCGGAACTTCTGGTTTTTCGACCCTGCGCATCTGCTCCGTTAGGAAGGCATGTCGCACTCAGCACGCATGAAGCTTTGCCTAGGGTCTAAGCAATATAGGTTTAAATCGAGATCGAGCGAGCCCATGAGGATTCGAATTTATTCAGACCTGCACAACGAATTCGCTCCATTCGAACCGCCCACAACGGACGCAGACATTGTCGTTCTGGCTGGCGACATCGACACCCAGGCGCGAGGTGTGAAATGGGCCAACGAGACGTTCAGCCAGCCCGTCATTTACTGCGCCGGCAACCACGAGTTCTATAAAGGCCACCTCGATCACACGCTTCGCAAAATGCGAGAGGCCGCTGCACCGCATGTGCACGTATTGGAAAACCAGACCTGGATTTGCAACCAAACCCGTTTTTTGGCCACAACGGGGTGGACGGATTTCTCATCCACCGGCGATCCGGTTGCAGCGATGATCACATGTGCTGAATGGATGAATGACTTTCAGGTGATCAGAGCCGAGGAGAGTTTTCGACGGCTACGGCCCGCAGATGTGATTGAGAAAAATCGCGAGGCTTTTGATTTTTTGGTGGATGAGCTCAACAAGCCATTCGACGGGAAAACAATTGTGATTACAAATCATTGCCCAGTTCTGGAGGCTGTTGGTGATAAGCACGACGGGCACTTGAGCGCGGCCTATTTCAACCAATGGCACGCGCTATTGCCGATGGTGGATATTTGGATTTTTGGGCATACACATCGCGCGGTCGACATTGAGTTGGGCGGGTGCCGGCTTATCTCAAACCCGCGTGGGTACCCTCAGGAAAGCACAGGTTTTGTTCCGGATTTCACATTTGAAATTTGACCGCAGAGAGAAAGGTAACCGGGGTGTACTGGATCAAAACATTTGGTGCAACGTTGTCTGACTTCAGGTTGCACAGATTGCCGACGGTGATAGAGAAAGCCCGAGCTGCCATTGCTGACCCCGATGTTGTCGGATACCTCCTGTGCGCCTCGGAGCGTCCGCCGCGCATGACTGGGCTGCTGTTTTGTGATCACACCAGGAGCTTTCCGGAAGGGCTTCCCATCCATACACAGGCTATTGCTGAGCGATGCCAGCGCGCGGGATATGAGGTCGTTACAACGACCGATGGCGGCATATTCGTCGTCGCCCATTGGCTACACGAAAATGGTGCGTTAGACCGTTTCGACCGAGTTCATTGATATCGCCTTTGATGGCGTTTGCAGGCAAAAGAGGCAGAAAAATGGGGCTTCCACAATGTGTGCTGGACGCAAAGGAAGTCGATTTTGGCGTCCCGATTACTGGTTACTTATGCTGCGCAGAATTCCATCCCCCATGTGTGACTGGAGTCGTTTTTTCTGAAGCGAAAGGGCGTTTTGCGGATGGGAAGACAATCCGTACTTCCTTGGTCGAAAGAGTGTATGAGCTTCGGGGGTATCAGCTTTGCGAGACGTACAACGGCAGCCGATATGTAGTTTGTCACTGGTGGTACGCGAATGGCGCCATTCCCGAGTTCAACATGCTCCACTGACGAAGCCCAGGCCTTTCGATCTGTAGGCAAAGCTACATCAATACTCACGATGCGAGACCAGCAGATAGCTGGATGGTTTTCGTGCAGCTTTAAAATTTCCAAGGAACTAGGCAGCAGTGTGCAAACCGAATTGATTGAAGATGTGCTTTATGGCCCGGCAAGGATGATAGGGGGATCGCGATTAGGGGATGAAGAGCTGATCAAATTGGCTCAGGAGGAGTTTGCGGAGCAGCGGTTTTGTATCGTCCGGAACTGGGTAGTGCTGGACATCTTGCTCCCAGATACTCAGGAAAAGGATGTTCAAACACTGGGCCTGGAGCCTTCTGTGCTGTTCTTCCACGACGCAGTATTCGACAGCGAAGGGCGAATTGCAGCCCGAGACAGTTTCATCACTGGATTTCAAAAAGACTTCCACGGATGTTTTTTTGAAAGCGAAGAAGCCCTATACATCTTGGCCGGCAGAGGCTTTCGGAAGCATGTGAGCTTGCCGGCTTACGAAGCGCTGAATGCATGCAGTAAGGCACGCTGATCGTAACCGTAACTGCCTCCTGTGTCCCGGTTCGCGAATGCTCTCCAGAGTCTTCCCCATTATTCATCCTCGGATAACGTGAATGTTTGATCCACGCAACGAGCTCCCCTTGTGCGCTAGCCACTATATAAAGGCGGTTGAGGCTGTGCGGGGGCAGGGGGCCGCTCTACAACTTCTGAGGGAGTTTTTATGCCTGAGTGCTCGCGCCGAAATGGTCTATGCGCTAGACATCGACGCCTTCTTTCTTCGCCTGGACGACCTCGACCGGTGGAGTAACAAACGCGTCGGAATGCTCGATGCCGTGTCCACCATGCCATTTAAATCTGTGGAAGTGTTCCGGGCTGAAATTGCGACGTGGACGCCACAGGATTACGCACACGTCCATGACAGCACGGGCTTAAACGCTTTGATCGAACTGGGATTGCTTCTGGGCAACTGATCGCTGTTTCACATCAAGTTCGAATTATCGATCAACCCAGTCCTATGCGAAGCGACGTGCTCTAAACTGCGAGATAACAATATGCTCGATCCCAAGCTGTTACGTAGCAACCTTCAGGAAGTGGCGGATCGCCTGGCTCCCTGTGGCTTTGCCTTGGATGTTGCGCGCATCGAAGCGCTGGAAGAACAGCGCAAGACCGTCCAGACCCGCACCGAAGCACTGCAGGCTGAACGTAACGCGATTTCCAAGAGTATTGGTCAGGCCAAGCAACGCGGCGAAGACATCGCATCGCTGATGGCCAATGTCGAGAACACGGGCAGCCAGCTGAACGAGAACAAGGCTGCGCTGGACAAGATCCAGGCCGAGCTGGAAGCAATCCTACTGGGTATTCCCAACCTGCCGCACGAGTCCGTGCCGTTCGGCAAAGACGAAGACGATAACGTCGAAGTGCGCCGTTGGGGGGCTCCACGAATCTTTGATTTTGAGATCAAAACCCACGTCGCACTTGGCGAGAAGTTTGGTTGGGTAGACTTCGAAACCGCTGCCAAGCTGTCCGGTGCGCGCTTCACTCTGCTGCGCGGCCCGATTGCCCGCCTGCACCGCGCCCTGGCTCAGTTCATGATCAACCTGCACGTCACTGAGCATGGCTACGAAGAGGCCTACACGCCTTATCTGGTGCAGTCCCCGGCGCTGCAAGGCACCGGTCAGTTGCCGAAATTCGAAGAAGACCTGTTCAAGATCGCTCGCGAAGGCGAAGCCGATCTGTACCTGATCCCGACCGCTGAAGTGTCGCTGACCAACATCGTCGCTGGCGAAATCGTCGATTCGAAACTGCTGCCCCTCAAGTTTGTCGCCCATACCCCGTGCTTCCGCAGTGAAGCTGGCGCGTCGGGTCGCGACACCCGTGGCACACTCCGACAGCGCCAGTTCGACAAGGTCGAGATGGTACAGATCGTCGAGCCGTCGAAGTCGATGGAAGCGCTGGAAAGCCTGACTGCCGATGCCGAAAGAGCCCTTCAACTGCTGGGCCTGCCTTACCGCACCCTGGCGCTGTGCACCGGCGACCTGGGCTTCAGCGCGGTCAAGACTTACGACCTCGAAGTGTGGACTCCAAGCCAGGACAACTACCGTAAAGTTTCCTCGTGCTCCAACAGCGGCGATTTCCAGGCCCGCCGCATGCAGGCGCGTTTCCGCAACCCGGCAACCGGCAAGCCGGAACTGGTGCACACCCTGAACGGCTCCGGCCTTGCAGTCGGTCGTACCCTGGAGGCGGTGTTGGAAAACTATCAGCAGGCCGACGGCTCCATACGTGTTCCGGAGGTACTCAAACCTTATATGGGCGGTGTCGACATCATTCGATGAAGGACTTGAATCTTGCTTTGCCAGACACAGTGGATTGCGACTTCGTTGACCACTGCCTCCCGTTCAGCTTGTTTGAGCAAGTAGCTGAGGTGCTTTCGCTGGACAGAGCAAGGTTAGGCAAGTACCTCCAGATACCTACTTGCACGCTTTCGAGGACAACAGGTGCGGGGCATTTTTCTATGAGCGAAAGCCGGAGCCTGGCCGCGTTGATCCGCGTGCTATACGAAGCGTATGGCCTCTTCGAAGGCGATCTCCAGGCAGTTAGGCTATTTCTGACTTCACCATCTACGGTTTGAATTCAAAGACCCCCATGGAGGTGCTTAGTACTGAGTGCGGCGTCATTGCCGTCACTGATTTGATTGGTCGTCTTGAGCACGGCATTCACCTCTAATGACCCGCCCTCCGCCAAACGAACTCCATGGCATAGAGAAGTGCCCTGAGTCGTCGGAAAGTAATCCGATGATGCGAAGGTTTCTGGAAGCACTGGCCGCAGACATCGACGAGCATCCGGGACGATTGAAGGCTGTTGACTCAGAATTGCTCGCCCGCATCAACTCGCTAGTCGGTGATGTGCAGATTGATCTCACTGAACCGCTCTGCCGAGATGACGAATAAAACTGGCTGGCCAATTGCAGTCCAGTGATGCCCCGTTATTTGGGGGAGGGTAATTATGATCTGCGGTTCAGTAATCGCGCTTTACGAGATGCGCACGTAGTGTTGCTTCCCGCAGAGTGCACCTGATCACCCAGCCAAGGGGCTAGCCTCGACGTTTCTTGTTTTCTGCCTTTTGTTTTTGGGCAAATTGCGCAGCTTCACCGCTATCAATAAAAGTGAAGGCAAAATTTTGCGCGTCCAGCATGCTCGCGAATCTCTTTCGCCCTGGCGCCTGATTGATGATCAACTGGAAGCTTTGCTGGTCAGGGATAACTGCGACCGTGAGGGCACCGTGTTTGGTTTTCAGGCAGTTGTTGTCTCCAGTCCATTTCGTCGCGGACATGAATCGCCTGTATCGCCCCAGGCGTCGCCTGCCTTCTGTAGCCTCTTTCGTTCCGGTGAGGTTGTCGCAGCAATGTGTGCCGACGCCCATCTGCTCCCAGTGCTCATGTATCACGTAGTGAACATAGCGGATGGCGTTGTCGCACAGCTCACAGTTTCCACTCAAGTCACCCAGGTCTTCCTCGCCGATGTACTCCCACCCGCTATCTGGCTGGATTTCTCCGTGCTCTCTCGCATGACAGCCCCTGCAGAGCGTTTCGCAATCGAGCGTTTCGTACTCCCAAGGCTTGCGGCCCTTGATGTAGCGTTTATGGTGAACCTGCAGAATGACCTCATCCTCGCCTCTTCCGCAGTCAACACATAGCCCACCATCAAGAGCAATGATCTGCTCTCTAAATATTGACCAGAGTTTATGTGCGTAGAGATTGATCATGAGGCCTTTCCAGTCCTTGGATTGTTCGTCAGAAGAGTACGTCGTTAACCGTTATTTTTCACTCAAGGGCAGCGAGCCTGTGGAAGGGATTTGAGCTCATGCCGTTGAAACCTTGGCCGATACCGTGACGGGACTAATTGGTAGGGCGTTCAGGTGGACATTTTTTGGAATCTGCAGCTGCTGTGGGAAGGGATTCGTGATTCTTTTCGGGCCGTATGGCGTCTTGCATGCAAAGTGGGCTTTATGGGAGGGTTCACGTTCATTGCCACGGTGGCTTCGGCGGTAGCGGCCTGGTTCACATGGGAAGCGGCGGAGAGTGCGAACAGTGTTGCAAAGGCCTCTCAGGCCTTCGCCCAGAAAGTCTATGTCGATCAAATCGCGCTAGGTCGTCCCTCGATTTCAGTTCTTTCAGGGGAGACGTCTCTGAGTTCGCAAAGGCCAGATGCCTACTATTCAGATCAGACGGTGAAGGAGTACGCAGTCACCATCACGTTAAGAAACAGTGGTCTTCGTGACGCTCGACGAGTTTGGGTTGTGCTTTCACAGGAAACAGGTTTCGGTTACATGGACTCAAACACCCCAGCGCTCGTTCAACTGCCGAAGGACACGGATATACCCATCCGATTCGAGCTGCATTCACCGCCCAGCGTCGCCTCGCATAGAGACTCCTGGTACGTTGCATTCGTATATGAAGACGAGGTTCCTGTCGATGGTTCCGATCCAGTAACCCCACGATCACCTGAAGGCTCACCTCTTCGTATGGTCTGTTCGGAGGCGAAGATATTCAAGATGTCATCTTGGCCGAAAGATATCGATAAGGATCCAGTGCTCAGAGTTTTTTCATCAGGATCCCCCTTCGCCATCAAGCCGATCACGTTCGATGTGAGCGGTCGCCCTACGGCAGGCTCGACAGCTGAAGCCCTAAGGAATGCTGTGCTCGGGGCTGCCCAACAGCAAGGTGCATGCACGAACTTAGGCTATTGACTTTCCTGCTTGTCGTTGGAGCCTATGTCGCTGGAATCCCTACCATAGCCAAAACCAACTCCCGCAGTGACGAAGTCAAAGTATCTGTAGTCGATAATCACCCGCTGGGTGCCGAATTACTAACCTAAAATGGGTTAAGCTGATGCTTGGGTTAGAAGTGCCATGTGGTGTTTTTCTGGCGATTATTGCTGAATTAGACCGTTGTAACGTCTGATTCGTTAGTAGTTGAAAAACTTGTTAGGAAAGTGGCGGGTAGAAGCATGAATTTGGATTGGTTGGAAGAAAGGTTATCTTCATATGGTTCGGGAGGGTACTATCTTCTCGAAACTTTTTTGATTCGACTGTTGGCTCTAGAAGCAGAAAGCTGCGGTCAATCAATATCCATTCCAGATAATAAATTTGCGACGATGGACGCTTTTGCTCCGAGGGGCATAGGCGATCTTAAACAGCCGTTGGAAATAGAGGTTACGTACGCACTGAATTCGGAAAAATTTAAAAAACTTTTGAGTAAATTCAGTCATCGCAGGCAAGGGACAGATCATGGTCTGTTAGTTGTTGCCCCAAAGTACTCGCAAGAGAAATCTAAATACCTTCCTCCAGAGTTTGAATTCCTTCCGTCTCCAGTATTTATATGGGGCGCTGAAAAAATTCAGATGTTACTTGATAAGCACAAGGCTGCAGCAGAGGATCTAGTTGAGAATTTATTTTCCATTAGGTTTAAAGTGGCTGTTTCTAGGGATGCGAAGTATTGGAGGGATGAGCGTGAAACTGTTATTGAGGCTGTAGCAGAACATTACCAGTCCGGTAGGTTCTCATTGATGCTTGGAGCTGGTGTTTCTAGTAGTGCAGGGCTTCCTGACTGGGATACTCTTCTTAATTCACTATTTGTTTCTATGCTTGCTGATGAAAAACTCGGAGAGGGGGATAGCAGCAGAGAGCAGGTCGCACTGATCGTCCAACGCTTGAGGAGCGTTGATGGGCCATCGTCTTTGATGCTGGCGCGCTACGTTCGAAAAGGTATGGCCTCTGGTTCACCTTCTGAGCAGTCAATTTTCATTGAATCGATTACTAGACAGCTTTACGAGCTAAGAGATCCCAGCCAAGAGATTGAGTCGCAGCTCATTAGTTCCATTGCCGGATTGTGTACGCCGACGCGTATCGGGGCGAAGGTTAGGTCTATTCTGACGTATAACTTTGATGATCTGATTGAACGCGCATTAATTAAACGGGGTCTGGGTTTCAAGAGCATATTTGAAGAGTTTGAGATGCCCGGCGCTGAAGAGCTACCTGTGTATCATGTGCACGGTTTTTTACCAGAGGATAGATCTGCTTATTCCAATCTTGATCGAACAACCATGGTGTTTTCAGAAGAGGGATATCACCAAATTTACGGTGAGGCATATCATTGGTCGAACCTCGTGCAATTGAGTAATCTCAAGGATACAGTATGCCTTATGATAGGCCTCTCTTTAACAGATCCTAACTTACGCCGATTGCTTGAGATTAGCGCTAAATCATTGGAGAGACCAAAGCATTTTGCTTTCATGCGGAGGTTGAGTCTGGAAAGGTTTCTTAAGGACGACCGAGGGCGAGTGTTGAAAATTTCCGCTGAAGTACTGAAGCGCTTTCTGGATAGGCACCATAGCCTCAATGAGGAGTTGCTGAAGGAATTAGGTGTAAATGTGATCTGGTACGAAGACTATAATGAGATACCAGAAATTCTTAATCGTGTTCGCAAAGGAAGGTTATTGGCATAGCTTGGGGCCTTCTGAGGTTTTCGATTATTTCTGGTTGATTTCAGCATTTGCCGATTTTTAGAGAGGCACTCCATACGAGTCATAACTTGTTGGGTTAAAAATGAATGCCTGTGCATTGGGATTTCTTTCATGTAGTAGGGCCGCTATCAGTTCGTCGCTGGGTCTTTGGCAGAGGAATCGAGGCTATTGGTCTCTAGGAATAACGATGGATTAGAGTTTCCTTAACCGCTGTGTGTAATTCGCAGTCATTCGCTCGACGTAGCGTTGGCCGTTTTCACCCTAATTCAAATCACTGTTTTGGTGTATTGTTAAGGTACTAACTTCACAGAGATCTCTCATGTCCAAACTCGCAGAATTCCGCCAGCTCGAAAAGCACCTTGCCGAACAGCTCCAAGCTCTTGAAGCCTTGAAAGGCGACGCTGGATTGAAGAAAGAAATTGAATTCGAAACGAAGCTGCGAGCATTGCTCGCAGAGTACGGTTACAGTCTGCCGAGCGTGATCAAATTGCTTGATCCACAGGCTAGTCGTCGTCGCGCTCCAGCCGTCGAGTCCAAATCTGCCACTCGCAAACCGCGCCAAGTAAAGGTCTACAAAAACCCACACAGTGGCGAAATCGTGGAAACCAAAGGTGGCAATCACAAAACGCTGAAAGAATGGAAAGCACAGTACGGCTCGGCCACAGTCGAGTCCTGGCTGACCAAGTGATTTTGGTTTGAGTACAAAAAGGGCCTTTGACGGCCCTTTTTTGTTGAGGGATATTCGACGCGGGTGATCGATACCTGCTCTCTGAGAAAGAGGAGTATCTCTGCAGGTATCTGATGGGTATTACTCTGACGGTGTACGCAAAATCTTGCCGGCCTTCACTTCGTCTGCGTATTGAGTCAACCGATCCGCTTCGACATGCAGCGCCTCAATTTTCCGCATGGCTGCAAGCAACTCGGCTTCACCGTACTGCTTGGCCATTCTGAACATGTCTTGGGCAGCGTCTTCGAGTGCTAGGGCAGCGCTTTTCAGATCACGGCGCAAATCCTGATTTGTTTTCGTCAGCCCCATGCGGATTACCTCCTTCAAAAGTCGTTGGTGAGGTCGGTATGTCAAAAGCCTACAGTATGAGTCGCCGTTAATCCCTTGGCATAGCGGCTAGGTCGCATCTGTTTGAAGATCTCATGAGCGAAGGGAAAGCAGGCAGGCCCGTACGGTCTTTGGGAATTGAAAAGTGCAGCTCCTTCGGGCAAGGCTTGGGTTGCGATTTCTGACGGTTTTGGAAAGGGAGTGCCTCTGATTTCTGGTTGTCCAGAAGTGCTGCTTTGGTCTGCCTCCATCAAAATTTCAGCCGTTGATGTGTTGGGGGAGCTTTTTTGAAAGTGCGCAACTTCTTGCGCACTTGTTCAGCATATTTGGCTCGATAAATCGCTACAGCCCAAGTAGATCATGGCCTCCAGCCAAGTGCGCAACTTCTTGCACACCACTGCGCAACTTCTTGCGCACTTTTCGATTATTTTCTGCGGATTTATCCCAGCTTTCGCAAGGAAATCGCTCGCAAGCCCCGGTTTATAAGGCCCGAAAAAAGTTGGCATGTAATTTGATGGCAAATGGCCGCCTCTTAGGTGATTTCACCTATGACTAATCCACTGATCCAGCAAGGAGCACCTCCCATGGCAACACCAGCGTACATGTCGGTTACCGGCGAAAAACAAGGTCTGATCACTGCCGGCGCTTTCACCGCCGACTCCGTTGGCAACACCTACCAGGAAGGTCACGAAGACCAGGTCATGGTTCAGGCTTTCACCCACGACGTGATCATCCCGCGTGACCCGCAATCCGGCCAGCCAACCGGTCAGCGCGTTCACAAGCCAGTCGTGATCACCAAGGTCTACGACAAGGCGTCGCCTCTGCTGCAAGCGGCCCTGACCTCCGGCGAGCGCATGAGCGAAATCGTTATCCAGTGGTACCGCACTTCGGCCCAAGGCACCCAAGAGCATTACTACACCACCAAACTGGAAGACGCGATCATCGTCGCCATCAACAACAAAATGCACAACTGCCAGGATCCAGGCAACGCGCACTTCACCCACCTGGAAGAAGTGCAGTTCACCTACCGCAAAATCACCTGGACTCACGAAGTATCCGGTACTTCGGGTTCCGATGACTGGCGTGCTCCAGTCGTTTGATCGCGACTGACTGTTTTACCGCCTCGACCGGTTTTGCCGGTCGAGGCACCTTCATTACTTAAAGAATTTTTGCTGCCAGATCCTCATCGATCTGGCGGCGTCGCAGCACTGCGCGAGGGACAAGGGAATGTTCTCACCGGCCAACCAGCCTCATTTCAATCTGACCATCGATGGCGCGGACAGCGATTTCCAGGTGCTGTCGTTCACCGGTCGAGAGGCCCTCAACACTCCCTTCGAATTCGAGCTGGAACTGGTCAGTGAAAAGGCCTCGATCAACCTCGAAAGCCTGCTACACAAACTGGCGTTTCTTCAGCTGTCGCCGAGCGGCAGCGGGATCCACGGGCTGATCTACAGCATCGCCCAGGGCGAGGCGGGCAAGCGTCTGACCCGCTACAAAATCTCCCTGCGACCACAGCTTTCGTACCTGGCGCACCGGGTCAACCAGCGCATCTTCCAGCAGATGACCGTGCAACAGATCATCAGCAAAGTGCTGGAGGAGCACGGCATCCTCGCCAGTGACTACCACTTTCAGTTGAGCGCGATCTATCCCGAGCGCATCTACTGCGTGCAGTACGACGAGAGTGACTTGCATTTCGTCCAGCGCCTGTGCGAAGAGGAGGGGATTCACTACCACTTCCAGCACACCGTCAGCGGCCACAAGCTGACCTTCGGCGATGACCAGACGGTGTTCCCGAAACTGACGCCGGTGGCCTATCAGCAGGACTCCGGGTTGGTGGCGGACAAGCCGGTGGTCAAGCGTTTCGGCCTGCGCCTGGCGACCCGTACCAGCCGCACCACACGGCGCGATTACGACTTCGTCAAACCCAAGATCGAGCTGGAAAGCGATGCCAAGAGCAGCGCCCAGCCGGATCTGGAGGACTACGACTATCCGGGCCGATTCGTGGATCGCGATCGAGGCCGGCATCTGGCCAACCGTGCACTGGAGCGCCATCGCAGCGACTATCGTCTGGCCGAAGGCAACAGCGACCAGCCGATCCTGGTCACCGGCCACTTTCTGGCCCTGACCGACCACGCCAACCCGACGTGGAACGACCTGTGGCTGCTCACCGAAATCTTCCACGAAGGCAAGCAACCGCAGGTGTTGGAAGAGTCGGTGACCAGTGACACCACCGACCTCAAGGACGATTTCCACCAAGGCTATCGCAACCGTTTCAACGCGATCCCGTGGGACGTGCCGTACCGTCCGCCGCTGGATCATCCGAAGCCCAAAGTCCTCGGTTCGCAAAGTGCCGTGGTCACCGGCCCGGAAGGCGAAGAAATCTTCTGCGACCAGTATGGCCGGGTGAAGGTGCAGTTCTTCTGGGATCGCGAAGGCGAGCACGACGACAAGACCACTTGCTGGATGCGCGTGGCCTCCAGTTGGGCCGCCGAAACCTTTGGCTCGATCAACATTCCGCGTGTCGGCATGGAAGTGCTGGTGTCATTTCTCGAAGGCGATCCCGACCAGCCGCTGATTACCGGTTGCCTGTACCACGGCGCCAACCTGCCGCCGTACAAGCTGCCGGACTTCAAGACCCTCGCCACGGTCAAGAGCAAGGAATACAAGGGCAGCCGCGCCAACGAACTGCGCATTGACGACACCACCAGCGAGATCAGCATCGCGCTGCGCAGTGACCACGGTGCGAGCGCGATCAACCTCGGTTACCTGACCCATCCGCGCCCGAGCGGTGGCCAGCCCCGTGGCGAAGGTTTCGAACTGCGCACTGACCGCCACGGTGCGGTGCGCGCCGGCGCCGGTCTGCTCATTACCACTGAGCCGCGCCCAAACGAATCGAAACATCACAAGGATCTGCCGGAAACTGCCGAACGCCTCGCCACCGCCAGCGATCAGCAAGATGGTTTTGCCGTGCAAGCAAAGGAGCTGCAAGCGCAGGAACCGGGCGATCAGGACGACGTCGCCAAGGCTTTGCACGCTCAACATCAAGGCGTGCTCGGCAGCGGCCCGGCGAATCTAACCGCCAACGAGTTCCCGGAATTCACCGAACCGCATCTGGTGCTCGCCAGTCCCGCCGGCATCGCCCTGACCACACCGCGCTCCAGCCACATCGCCACCGGCGAACACCTGGCGCTGAGCAGCACCGGGCACACCAGTTTTTCGATCGGCAAACGCCTGCTGGCCAGTGCCAGCCGTGGCATGCGCCTATTCGTGCAGAGCATGGGCTGGCGTCTGGTCGCTGCGTCCGGGGACATCGATGTCAAGGCACTCAAGGACAGCATCAACCTGCTGGCCAAACTCAACATCACCGCCAACGCTGACCGCATCACCATCACCGCCAAGACCGAACTGGTGATCCAGGGCGGCGGCAGCGCCACGACCTACAATGCCGGCGGCATCACCCACGCCACCAGTGGGCCGTACACGGCGCATGCGGCGAACTTCGCCTACACCGGCGCCAAAAGTCTGGCCGGCGTATTCCCGGAACCGCCGAAACCGGGCAAGGGCAATCTGGAGCTGTTCAACCAGTACGCCGGTCGCCAAGGCATCAAGGACGGCGAGTACGAAGTCATCGATGCGCTGGGCAAAAGCATCAAGGGCAAGCTCGACGGCAAAGGCTTCGCCAGCGTTGCCGGCGCTGCACCGGGCCCGGCTCGCGTGCTGTTCGGCAAGGATCCGGCGGACACCTGGAGCGAGGGCAGCTACATCGGCAAACCGGAGTGGCCGTTGAATCCGCCGGGAGCTGATGACGTGCCGAGTCAGGTGCAGGCGATGGTAGCGCAGGCGTTGCCGAGCAAGAACTGGGATGTTTTGGAGAAGGGTAAGGACATGGTGCAAACAGGGATGAGTGCGATGCAGAGCGCGCAAGGTGCGATGCAAACAGCGCAGCAGGTGAAAGGCGTGGTGCAGGGCGGGGTGGCAGGGTCGCCGAAACTGGCGAGTGCAGCAATGCCGAGTGCCTCGGGGATTCTCGGGGCGGCGAGCAAGAGCGGCCAGTTACCGAAGCTTCCCGCACCGACGCTTCCAGAACCTTCCTTGAAAACCCCGGGCCTGTTGGCGGGTGAGATGCTGTCATGACCACTGAAATCGTAAAACGTGAACCTCAGGTTGCTATCGTTCCTCTGAATGCCATCGATATCCAGGACGTCGCCAGTGGCGCGGCGACTTTCGATGCCTGGCTGCAATCGTCCAGTGGCGGGGTAGTTACTCTCGACAGGATCAAGAACGTCGCCGGTGCCCTGCCTGTATTGGGTAACATCATGGCGCTGGTCGATGCGCTGGGTGACATCGTCACGCTCTCGAACGCACAGAAGCGTGATCTGCTCGCCTGGGCCAGTCTGGGCATCAACCTTATTGGCGTGCTGCCGCTGCCACCGGCGATGGCGGCAGCAAGGATGACCCTGCGTCCGACGCTGTTCCTGGTACGTCAGGAGATGAAGGCCACCAGCAAGGTACTGCTCAGTTCATCGGTCATCGAAGTCCTGATCGGGCATTTGAACGAATCCATCATTGGCACCCTCGACGATTTCGTTGAACAGGCCAAAGGCAAGCTGCCGGGGATTCTGGCGGATGCAGGCAAACTGGGTGAGGACGTTATTAACGAGATCGCCAAGGGTCTCGATACCGTGGCCAATGGCAAGTTGGACGCCAAGGGGGACGCTCAGGCCGCCGGTCAACAAATCAGTGCCGCTGGCGACCAATTACTCAATGACCCTCTTGCGGCAATCGGTAATATTTTTGGGGCCGCTTCCAGCGCTTACAAAGCCGCAGGTAAAGGATTGGCCAATAGCGCGGCGGATCACTTGCTGCCTGATGAGGTGAAGAAAAAGGTTGCAAGCGAGACCGCGAAGCTTCGGGCAATGGGCCCGGAACTGCGTACCCAGTTGAGTAAACTGGACGATGAATCCGTTCAGAACTCGATTGGCTGGTTGCTGCTCATTTTGTCCAGTGCGGTCACTCTTTGGCGTAAGCGCAACGCTCACGGACAGAGTGCAGGAGTCAAACCAGATCAAACCAGTCAGGCCAAGCGAACGGCATCAGAAGGTGGGTTGGGGGCGACGAGCCAACAAGCGGCTGCAACCCAAGCACCCAAACCGAAGAAAAACGGTACATGTACCAGCACCTGCCACAGCATCAATTTTGCATTGGGTTCGGAATCTCTCAGCCATAGCGATTTCAGCTTGCCCGGGCCGTTCCCGATCGAGTGGAATCGCCTCTATAACTCGCGCCTTGCGGGGTACGATCAAGGCGAACTTGGTGCTCGATGGATCACGAAATACACCACACGGTTTGACTGTGTGGATGATGGCCTGACGTTCTATGGCGCTGACGGTCGAAACCATAATTATCCACTGCCCAAGGTTGGGCTGTTCCACTACGACGCCATCGAGAACATCACTCTGGTTCGTACCAGCGAAGATCAGTTGATGCTGTGTCGTGGTTTCGAACGCAAGGAAACCTATGTGCGCCGTGACCAGCGTTATGTGCTGACCAATATTTCGCTGCGTAATGGTGCCGGCATCATGCTGCATTACGAGCATCGCCATGGCGAACAGTCGGTGCTCTCCGACCTGATCACCTATCAGGAAAACGACTACACCAAGGTTCACCTGCACCTCGGCACGATGATCGACGTTCACGGTCGGCTGTCCGGCATCTGGGAAATCCGCGACGGGGAGCCGCAACGGCAACTCTGCGCGTACCAATACGATGCTTTTGGAGATCTGATCCAGGCACAGGACGAGAACGGTGCTGCCTGGTCGTATCAGTACCAGCATCACCTGATCACCCGTTACACCGACCGCACGGGTCGCGGCATGAACTTGGAGTGGGATGGCCACAGCGCCACGGCCAAGGCCGTGCGCGAATGGGCCGATGACGGTAGTTTCGACACGCATTTGGAGTGGGACGAAAACATTCGCCTGACCTATGTGACCGATGCGCTCGGCAATGAAACTTGGCATTACTACGACATCCTTGGCTACACCTACCGAATACAGCATGCCGATGGCCTGTCCGAATGGTTGTTCCGTGACGAAGCCAAAAACGTCGTGCGTCACGTGCATACAGACGGCACGACTGATCGTTACAGCTACGACGAGCGCAGCAATTTGCTTGAGCATATCCGCGCCGATCACACCGTAATGCACTTTGCTTACGACGATCAGGACATGCTGATCAAGATCAGTGATGCCGAAGGTGGGCAATGGCAACGCGCCTATGACGATCAAGGCAATCAAGTGGAATCCGTCGATCCTTTGGGCAACAAGACGGAATACGCTTACAACAAGGCTGGACAACCTATCGCGATCAAGGATGCCAACGGCAACGAAAAGACGTTGGACTACAACGATGCTGGGCAACTGGTGGAATACGTCGATTGCTCAGGCAAGACCAGCGCTTGGGAGTACAACGAGCTGGGGCAAATGATCTGCTTCACTGATGCCGCTGGGAACGCCACTGAATACGAATACTCAGCAGGTCAACTGGTGCTGATCAAGCACCCGGACAAGACCGAAGAGTGTTTCGAACGCGATGCCGAAGGGCGATTGTTAGCGCATGTCGATGGGCTGGAACGCTGCACCACTTGGAGCTACACCGCTGCCGGATTGATCGCCGAGCGAATTGACGCCGCCGAGCAAACCCTCCGCTATCGCTGGGATCGTCTGGGTCGATTAACGTCCTTGGAAAACGAAAACGAACAACGCGCTCACTTCCACTACGACCCCGTAGGCCGACTGCTTGAAGAAAGCGGATTCGATGGGCGCACCACGCGTTATCAATACGATCCACTGACCGGTCGCTTGGCCCAGTCCGCTAATGGCGAACGCGTGATTGCGCTGACCTTCGACCCGATGGGCCAGATAACCGAACGCCGTGCTACTTTGGGCGAGCAGTCGCAAAGCGAAAAGTTCGCCTATGACGGCAATGGCAATATGGTGTTGGCTACCAACAACGACAGTCACCTGCAATGGTTTTATGATCCGGCAGGTAATATTCTGCGTGAGCATCAACACTATCTGGGTCTGGAAAAACCCTTGGTTGCGGTCTGGCAGCACGAATACGACCTTCTTAACCAATGCGTCGCCACTACCCGTCCTGACGGCCACCGTGTCAGTTGGCTCACTTACGGCAGTGGTCACTTGCTGGGCATGCGACTCGACGAGCATGATCTGATTGGTTACGAGCGCGATGATTTGCACCGCGAAGTAGCCCGCCATCAAGGCAACCACCTGCTGCAAACCCAGAGTTGGGATCCTGCTGGTCGATTGCAGGAGCAACTCCTGGGGCGCGAGGACGACAAGTCCACGCTGCTGAAACGTGAGTACAAATATGATGCTGCCGGACAATTGACTGACATCAATGACAGCCGGCGCGGCCCACTTTCTTATCGTTATGATCCTGTCGGCAGATTGCTTAGCGCCACTAGCCGTCAAGGCGTAGAGACCTTCGCCTTCGATCCGGCTGGCAACTTGCTGGATGACAAAAAAGCTGGAACTCGCCGCCCACTTGATCTGGCCCCTCCGCGCAGCAAACTGGTCGACAACCTGCTACGCGAATATGCCGGCACCCACTACGAGTACGATGAACGTGGCAACCAGATTCAACGCTGGCACAACGGTCAGCGCAGCGATTTTAGATGGGATCTGTTTGATCGACTGGTGAATTTCGAAGACCCGCGACTCAGCGTGGATTTCGCTTACGATGCGTTGGGACGGCGGCTGTACAAAAACTCCCGCGCCCACTACAAGCAACGCTCTGAAGCCGGTTCTCTCTGGAACCGCAACGAGCACGCCCGTAAACAGCTTGAACTGGGCTGCGGTTTTACTCTCTACGGCTGGGACGGCGACAATCTTACGTGGGAAAGTAGCCCAGCGCAGAGCGATGGCCAACCGGGTCGTACGGTTCACTATATCTTTGAACCAGGTACCTTTATTCCTGTTGCCCAAGCGGTGCGGCATGCGCCGATTGATCTTGTGGGGCAGCCCAATTACAGCGGTGAATACAGTTTTGATGATGACCCGTTATGGGGTCACAAGGCTCTACCTAAGCCGTTTGATGCGTTGGCCTGGTACCAATGCGATCATTTGGGCACACCGCAGGAACTGACGGACTCGCATGGCGACATGGCCTGGAGTGCGCAATACAAGGCGTGGGGGCAGGTGACGGAGCAGCGCTCTGAATGGGCGCGGCAACATGGAGTGATGAACCCGATACGATTCCAAGGGCAGTATCACGACCATGAGACTGGACTGCATTACAATCGATATCGATATTATGACCCGGCGGTAGGAAGGTTCATCAGCAGAGACCCAATAGGATTTGCTGGCGGCATTAACTTTCATCAGTACGCACCGAACCCTACCGGGTGGATCGACCCATTGGGCTTGGCGAGAAAGGCGCCCTCGAAGTTTGCCAAGCGGGACGGTGATGGAGCGAGTGCTGCTGATATTGCAGCGAGTAAAGTTGATGGTGGACATCGTCGAGGCCAAGATGCATGTCGTGAGGAGCTTTTGGAGGAAAGTGGTTCCGATGACTATGTATGTTGGCGGTGCGGTGGTACCTCGAAAAATCCGAAGGATATGCATTTGGGGCACACCAATGTTCCTACCTCCAAAGGCGGCAACCTTGCGAAAGTCAACATCGCTCTCGAGGGCGCATCGTGTAACCTTAGTGCCGGTAGTAGCGGCTATGTCAAAGAAGGCATGTCGTGTGTTGAACGTGGAAGTTGTGGAGCACCTTATGGTCGATGATCAAGCAGCTGAACTTATTCGTGTGTATGCCGGAAAAAATTCAAAAGGGCCGGTATTTGAACAGCTACCTGCTCGAAGAATTGATGAGCATACGTATGAACTGCTTTCTTCTCCGGGGCTGGCGTTGAACTTGGCGAGAGGGGATGTGATTTCTCTAAAAAATCCTCAGACACACGCCGAGGTTTTAAAGAGAGGTGGCAATTTCTGTATCCATATCTACTCCAAGCACATTTCGCCGGAGCGATTGGAGAAGCTTGAAATGGACGTAGCAAGGGAGCTTAATGGCACCTTGGACGGCATTTATAAAGGGAATTTGTCGTTGGCTATTCCTGCAAAAAATGGAATGGATAATATTGCAAGTTTTTTTAACGGGTTTCACGATGAGACTGGGATCCAATGGTATTACGCAAATATCTACAAAAATATCGATGATGTAGAAGACGAGACGCTACTTAACTGGTGGTTGGATAATTAATTTAAAATAGTTTCTCAATTTTCAAACTAAAAAACATTCGCTCACCGAATTGAAGCTCGCATACCAAGAAAGTCCCGCTGAGGAAAGGTCATCGACATTGCAATGCAAACCCTCTCGGCGGGTAACGAATCCAAGATATTTCGGGAGTAAAAGTCCAACACCACGGCTAGGTAAACCTGTTGCTTTGGAGTCGGAAATTGGATCGAAATGAAAGGATAGATATGAGCGAATATGAAGCGCCGTATCCTAACGCCACACAGAATGCGATTTGTGAGAAGTATGGAATGTCAGCCTTGGCTTCTGAAGAAATGGTCGCCTTGGCCATCGGATCTCTTGGGAAAACTCCCATTTACGGCACCCGTATTCAATTGCCGAAAAATGGGAATGTCAGTTGGTTCATCCATTGTGGCGAGCATTCGGCGGCGCCGGATTTTTACCAGCCACTTCACGTACACCACTTGCACGAAATGCTGCCGCAGGTCTTGAAGTATCTATGCCTGCCAACAGGTGCAAAATTCATCATCGATACCCAAGGGTACGAAGACGTCTGGATGGCTGAATAACCTGGTCAATGGAGTGAAAATATGAAAGACGCCATCCGCTTGGGCGACTCCACCACACACGGTGGGAAGGTGCTTGAAGCGTTCTCCCGAACCGACCTCAACGGCAAGCCGATTGCCGGGGTCGGTCACAAGGTTAGCTGCCCGTTGTGCAAGGGGGTTTTCCCGATTGCAGAGGGCAGTAGCACCTACACCGTCGATGGCGTGCCCATCGCGCTCGATGGCATGAAAACCGCCTGTGGTGCTGCGCTGATTGCCAGCGGCCCAAAAGGGGCGGTTGTCAGCTAAGCCCTCATTTTGTTGATTGATTGCCTATCGAACGTGCACTGCAAACAACGTCTGGAAGCGGGCTCGTTGTGGAACCCAATTCGATTCTAGGGGGAGTACCATGGTCATGAGACTGGGCTACATTAAAATCGGCACCGGTATTATGATCCTGCGATTGGTCACTTCGTTAGCCAAGACCCTATTGGCTTTGCGGGTGGGTTGAACTTATATGCTTATGCACCAAACCCAGTAAATTGATTGACCCGCTTGGGTTAGCAAAATCTGGTCGTTGGGAGCGGTTGGCAATGGCCGGATTCGAACAGACCCACCGCATGTGGAAAATACGAATTAACAGGCGTCTCGGAACTCACGCGAAAAGAAAAAGATTACCTTCGGGGGCAAGGTTTCAATCTATGAAAAAGTTAAATAAATTCAGTGTGCACGGAACCGCTGTCGGGAGCGGTCAAAATATTCAGCTGGATGAGGTTTCGATTCTTGCTGATCCACAAACGATTAGAGAACTTGGTGTTTTTCTTATTAATGCATCAAATGAGATGTCAGCGCATGGTCTTGAGCATATACACCTCCAAGATATCGTGGAAGACTTCGACTATGAAGCGAATGTGGACTTCATAGCACTTAATAATAGTCTGGTGAGATCGTTACCGGACGCTGAACGTGCTTCCAATGATCGAGCTTCCTGAGAGTCTGCGCCCACTGTTTCTCGCCGCAGGCTGGCCCACCCCTTGCGCCGAACCAGTAGCGTGTTACGTCCCACCCGAACATCCTGCCGCTGCTCTACTTGAGCAGCTGGTCGGGGTGCAGGTGGGCATCTGCAGCGCAGGGGAGGAGTGTGCTACGAGCGATGTCGCCTTTGGTACATTTGAACATCTGCATGATAGCGAGGAGTTCCTTGAGTGGCAGCAACGCCTAAGCCGTACCTTGGTGAGCATTGCCGAAGTCCAACACGGCCATGGCGCGCTATTGATGGACGAACAGGGTTGCTGCTACGTCTTGAGCCTCATTCACGACGAGCTTTGGATACAGGGACTGAACTTTGTTCAAGCGATGGAAAACCTGATATTTGGCCGTAAGGGCGGTGAGCCGGTGCGACTCGCCACGCCAAGCGCGATACCGATCATTTGAGTTGCACTAGGTACCTAGGCTGACGAAGACGTTTGGATGGCTGAGTAACTTATCCAAAGGAGTGACGACATGAAAGACGCAATTCGCTTGGGCGACTCCACCACACACGGTGGCAAGGTACTCGAAGCATTCTCCCGAACCGACCTCAACGGTAAGCCGATTGCCGGGGTCGGTCACAAAGTCAGCTGCCCGTTGTGCAAGGCGTTTTCCCTATTGCCGAGGGCAGTAGCACCTACACCGTCGATGGCACGCCTATCGCGCTGGACGGTATGAAAACCGCTTGTGGAACTGTGCTAATTGCAAATGACCCCAAAGGTGCGGTGATTGGTTAAACCGCTGAATTTCGACTCGACCTTGTAACGCCAGAGCGCGGATGGCTGATGATCATTTTCAGGTGGTCGAGCTAGATCTGAAAGCGCTCGCTGAATCAAATTCCCAGATCGAGTTGTAGACGCCATTCAATCAAATCTTCTGGCAGTACCTCCGGCGGCAACATTTGGACGATGCCTCGTAAGAGGTGACTCGAATGGCAGTGGAGTATCGCGACTCTGCTCGGGTCTTCTCCAAGAAACGCTAGTTCTGCCCCCGCCAGGCGCTGGCCGTTGCGCAGGGCTTCTAAGGCTGCCTGGCCAAGTCATTCGATGTGCAGAAATCCATACATGTTCACCGCGCGAGTCTTAACATGACTCTTTAGCAGTTCAGCCACCAATTGCTCCACGCCCTGCGCACCTAGCGTGGTCACAGCCAATTGCCAAAGCTGTCCTTCGAGAAGGGGTGTGATTTTCATGCTCACACCAAAAGGGCTGCGCGCCTGAGTAGCTTTTTCCACCTAAGTCGATCGCCCTGTTTTTGGGGCGTGTGGGGTGCTGGGGTCTTCCAGATGCGATACCAATGCTTCTTTCAGTTCGAGCAACGCCTCTCGGAGTCGAGAGTCTTCCCGGGCGTCGCCTGAATTTGGCTCGAACGCTTCAACATGCCGGAGCAACGCTTCGGTGTCGTTCGTGTTGAGATCAAAAATAATCAAGTTGAAATCCCGGCTGAGGAGGGGCGCTTTAGCTGGCAAATCCATGGTTGAGCCTTTCTAGTTCAGCCTTCACGAGTTCGTATCCTGGCTCACCTTGAGCTGCTTGCAACCGAGAGCCGTCACCGCTCGCAGCTATCGGTTGGTTGAGCCAGAGGTCGGCTTTCGCTTTGTTGCCAAATACGAGTTCGGCTTGCTGTTTGATCAGCTCAACATGCTTCATTTCTGGCCCTCCGGAGGCCGTCGGCATCCGGTCGAATTTAGCGAGCAGACGAGGTCGATGCTGGCGTCTTTGCGCAATATTCGCGGAACGACTTGATGCCACGCTTGATGATCAGCATAGGTTTGATCATGAACTTGTAGCTGAACCACAGATTCAATGCGATCCACGAAAGCTGGTAAATCGAACCTTGAAAGCGTCCGGGGTTTGCGCTGTTTTCCCAGAGAAGATGCGCTACGAAGAGCGTGAAAATGCCGACCATCAGGGGCGCAAGACTCAAACGCCCTAAAGACAATGCAATAAAGGGAATATTCACAACCGAGCGAACAGGCTCTCCCTCAACCTGGATGGCCCAGATTCTGCTGACCTTGTCTTTGCCCAGCTGTGATGTCACTCGAACCCGATCACCCGCCTTTACATGAGCGTCCAACACATCCGGGATTTCGAGCGGTTCGAGTTTCTTGCCGTCAATTTTCCAGAAGTGGTAGCTCACCATGTCGCCGCCGAGACCTCGCGATTTTTCGTCGAGCCGGCCATCTGTGATTTGCATTTCCTTCATCTTGAGTCCCTGTCCTTGCGTTTGGAGTGATGGCAAAAGGATATTTCTACCCAATACTAAGTAATACTTAGTATCTGCTCAAGGCGAATCTAAGAATCTCTTAGCCTTTCGGCGATGAGAAAATGGGTACGTTTGGCAAGCGTTTGAAAGAGGCGCGCAAGATAAGAGGTTTTTCACAGGAGCGGCTGGGGATAGAGGCGGGCATTGAGCCGGCCACGGCGTCGGCGCGGATGTCTCAATACGAAAAGGGCGTTCACCAGCCGGGTGAAAGCATCGTGAAGCAGATCGCTGCTGTCCTGAATCTGCCGGTGCCATATTTCTATTGTGAGGATGACGAGACGGCGCATCTGCTGCAGTGCTTTCACAGCTCGAACAAAGACGCTCGAAAACAGGTGATTGATTTGGCTGAAAAGCTCGCTTTCATCGACTGACGCATGTCTATGGAGTGCCATCAGGTCTCGCTCTGTTGAGATCTGATGTTCTTCCCATCACTTGACCCTGTTAGCCGGCGTATCCATGGCCGATTCGCTCAAGCGCATCCTTGACCACCAGATACCCGGATTCATCGCGGGCGAGTTCGATCGGTGATTGATTGCCCAGAGCGGCTTTGGGCTGAGTCAGCCAGACATCTGCTTTTTCTTTGTTGCCAAAGACCTGCTCAGCTAGGCGACGGATCAGTTCTGGCGTCGTTGAGTCTTGGCCGTGATTTTGTTTTGAGTCCAAGAAAGGGCCCTTCGAGCAAGTCGTTCGCTTAAGGTTTTGAAGAGTCCCAGCCATCAGTGCCAGGAATTTTCGTTGTATTTTTTAACAGCACTGAGAAGATGATATGCATTCGTTCAGCGCATTTTAATGCGCCGTCACCCATCATTCATTATGTGTTAGCGCATTATAATGCGCTGATCAACGGTTTGATTATGGTCAGAACTCACCGTCCAGTGTTCGCTGATGGCGCCTGGAAAGCCTGCCGCCTAAAATTCGAGTATCCCTTTCCTCGTGAGGGAGCCTGCATTACTGGTTACCTCGGCTTTGGCTTTGTTGCCAAAAATCTGCTCGGCTTGGTTTTGGATTAGCTCAAAGTAATTCATTTTTGGCCCTGGCGCGCGTTCGGCTAAACTGGTTGCTCGGTGCTCGTAAGCATCCATGCTAGCGGGCTGATCCTTTTTCTTTCCATTCAGTACTCTTAGCTTGTGTTGATAGTGCTTCGGGCGGGTAGCTGCTAGGTCTTCTGGAGAGGATGAATTCAACCAGTTGGTTAGGGCTTTCCGCTTCGATGCTATATGGCATCTGCTGGAAGACCACTTACACCTCATACCTCTGAACCTTTGCCCATCTCTTCTTTGCTTGTTTTTCTGGAACACGCTTCGCCGTTTTGGTGTCCGTCACCAGGCATGCAGGAGAGCGTGCTGGCCACTCTGCCAACTCTGTGGTGACCAGGTTAGCAGGACACAGGATCAATAGGTCGCCCAAGCTAAGCAGCGGAAACCCTCTAACTACGGGGCGGTCTTTGTCGATGCTTACTTTGCCCCAATCCGTATCGAAATAATCGACCGAGTAGGTATCCGTTATCAGATACGGGGCGATCGTCGTGTCCCTGAGCCCCATCAGGTAGGCCGTTCGGTAGACCATAGCTGGGAAAGTCCGAGGCGCCATGGTCAGCATGGCTATCGTCATGATCATCAGAACGGCCAGCGTATTTCTGATTTTGGCCAGCAGATTTTCTCCAAAGGCAAAGAAGATAATCGCCGGTACTAGCGCCAAGAATGAAACGAAGATCGCCATCCCAGCAAGTTTGAGCGAGCTTTCAATGTCAGTCGGCGTGGGGTAGGTCGACAACACTAGCTGTACTGGAAACACAGCCGACAATACTGTTGAAAACACAACGATGAACAATGGGATTAATGCTCCAAAGCGGGCCTGCCATTTCATGCCCTCCTCGGGCCGCGCCATAAAGCCTACTACGTGAATCGCAACCCTGAATCGTTCTGACTTCATCAGGATAAAGAAGATAACGATTTCTGCCAGCGCTGACGCCAAAATGGTGAGCAGCGGATGGATGTCCCACACTATGGTGCTCATCTGCACCGAGATCCCGACTAACACAGGTATCGCGAGCAGCCTGACCATTTTGGTTTGCGCATAGGGTTGCTTGTTAAACAGGGTTGCCCCGGACGCGAAAATCATCGAGTTCATGGTGAGTACGAAGATGTAGGCGATGAGCAACAATGCAACCAGGAGCATCCAGGGCACGAGAGCAGCCTTGGTGTCCAGGGCGGAGGGAAACAATCCTGGGAGACCGATCGCATTCAGGTATGTGGACAAGATAGCGAAGCCGAAAAGTGTGCCTGCACCGCTAAGCATTAGACTTACAACAACCCAGTGGTCGACGATGCGTTTTAGATTCTTCTTGATGACGCCGTTAGGGATGGAAAAAGGTGATGTCGTCATGAAGAGCGTTGGCCTTGGGCATCAACGGATGAAGTGCAATCCACTTCATCCCGTTTACAGAATGGGCATGGGGTATAGAGGTCAGTCGCAAACTCTTTCCGCCAAACCGGGATGTTACATCGCACGACTCGGTTCTGGGGGCGGTACACTTCAAATTTGAAGAGGCATCGACTGCACTATCGTCGATGTCTTGGACAGATTCTGGCTCACCATTGCGGACTCGACCGCCAGCAGTTATCGTTGGTGCCGGGACACCTCAAGAGAATCCCTATGGTTGATCACGAACCACTGGAAGAGCTAAGGCCACATCCAGCGCAAGCTGACGATGTGCTCGATGCTCTCACCCAAGAGTTGAAGATTGAACTTGCCCGTGTTGAGCGAGAGAGGGCGGGCGCGGCTGAAGTTCGTAAGGAGCTTCTGATTGATTCTCTAGCCATTCAGCGTGCCAAAGCTGCACTAAACATGCTCGACCGATATGAGCCAGGGCAAAGACATGGCTATGCTGTTGGAATGCTCGGAGCGTTGGACATTGTCCTCGCAACGATCGGCTCGAATGAAGTCTTCACCCGGCACCGCAAACTTCTCATTGAGTTGATTGCCGATCTGCGCGAGCAGCGTCGAAAAGCCAGAGCGTTGATGGTTCGCGCAATGCGTGCTGTGTTCAACATCCCCCTCTTCCTGGACGGCCCAGAGCTCAGCGGCTTCCGCCACCGCCTGCGCTAATTCCCCTTCGAAAGCTTTTTTCTACTCCGAAAAACTCGAAAGGGATCATTTATGACGCTTGCAAAACGCTGCACCTGTTCCGCATGTTCCAAAAAGTGTGGAGCCGCTGAAAGCTGCCTATCTATTAACCCTCCAGAGTCTTTGAGCGTCTGTAACTGCCAATGCGGTGAGCATCCGCGCTCCAAACGAAGTGAAATTGTGGGATGGGTGGTGGATGCTCTGAAGATAGGGGCGGCAGTCATCAGCATTGCCGTCGCCTTCTGGAAGACCTGATCAGATAAGGGGTGATGCTGACTTGCCTCGCTTGTATGGCGGGGCAAGAACATTCAGATTCAAGTCGGGGCGCGATTCTGGTGACGCCTCACAGTGGGCTCCGGAACTCCCTGCATCTTGGCAACCTCGGCCCGGCTCTGGTTGGCATTGATGCTCGCAGCAAAGTGTGGTTCAGATGAAGACATCTATGCTCTTTTAGACCCGGTCTAGGTCAGGTTCGTGGGTGATACAGGCTCCTCAACAGACAGAAGCAGTCGGCATGTGGCCTTCTGGAATCAGTGTCATTTGCGGATGGCCGGAACGCCTCCAACTTAGGTGTGAAGCTTGGATTGCCCATCGCCGGATTTCTCCTTATCGCGTACATTCGCGCTTATAGCCCAGCTACGTACGAGCCATCGACGATAGCCAAGCCGGTATGCAAGCAACGAGGGAGCGTGAGGGCCTGAATGCAGATCAACCGCAAGTCAAACCTTTATGACATCGAGGGTCTTTACGACTTACTCGGTTCGGATCCGCAGCTCCGGCTGCCCATTAGCATGAGCCATGGAGGAGGGCTTGGAGTCGACGCGTCCCTAGCTCAATTCATCGTGACATGGGCACGAGCCTGTGAGCAGTCAGTCCTGCATCTCTACGCGCCTGCGGAGGAAGCGATCGCCCAAATTCCACAGGTCGCCAAAAGCGCAGCTGGTCTCTTCGCCCTGATCATGTCCAGTGAGATTCATACCGAAGATCATCAGATAGTGGATCGACGTGATGCTCTTCTAGCGATAAGGCCGCTTGTCGAGGCGATGTTTGTTGGAGACATCCGCAATACATCCAGTACCAGGGGCGCCCGCCCTACCGCGATTAACCTGTTTTGCGTTAATAACGCTAAACGTGAGTTCATCAAGCCTTTCTATTTTCATCACAACACGCCCCGCATTCAGCCAGAGTCGTGGTTTTCGGAGTTGATAGCGAAGTCATCTTCACTGATGACCGCGCGGCAAGATCAGATTTCACTGCTGAAATCTGGCCTTCCCGAGTTAGGCAGTGTGCTGTGGGAGCTCATAGCTAACGCTGACCAGCATGCGGTGACGGACGTTACGGGCAATAAATACAAAAAAGCGCTTCGTGGCACCTCGATCAAATTGAATAGGATCAGCCGCCAAGACGCCTTGGGTTACTCAGACCGTGAGCCGGAGCTTGCTCGCTTCATCCTGAAGCATTTCTTGAAATCTGAGGTACTGGACTTTCTGGAGATATCAGTAATCGACAGCGGGCCAGGGCTGGCTCGACGATGGTTGACGGCCAGAGAAAAGCGTCCAGTTGAGAGCCTTGAAGAATTGAATTTGAATGAAGAACTGAGCGCGACACTGGACTGTTTCAAGAAACATATGACTTCCAAGCCCGACTCGGAGACGTCGGGGATGGGCCTGCATAACGCGCTCCAGGCACTTAACAAACTCAAAGCTTACGTTAGGGTTCGTACGGGGCGCCTTTCGCTGAATCAAGCTTTTCAGGGACGTAGTGGGATAATGGAATTCGAACCGTCGGCCAGGGGAACTCAGCAAAAATTGGCAGCCGCTGAAGGCACAGTTTTCACCATCTGCATTCCGGTGAACTGATATGTCTGATCTCATGGACTTCGAAGCAGTGCTTCGTCAGGATGGTAAGCCCCTCCATCTCGCGGTCTTTTTCTCTGGCCCTGATTTTCTTTCGGGGGGCCAGGTCGCTCATGCGCTGCAGACTCAGCTGCCACGTCACGTCATGCCGGATGCGCTGCTGTTCCTGCTGCCCAAATATACTATTGAAGATTTCAAGGGGCATAAGGCTGACAGGGCTTCGCCGCTGATGGCTCAGTTTGAGCGAAAGGGGTCGGGCTCACCCCAGACCTATGGCGTGGGTTTCTATGATGAGACGGGCGCAATCACCGACTACGTTCACATCTCCGGCCCCGAAAACAAGCTCGGCACCTTGGTCAAATCCCAGTCCGCAGCGATTGTGAACGCCGGCCTTGCTCATCTGGTCAAGCGCTCCGACGTCTTGAAAAAAGCTCCCGCCGGCTTCTTTTACTCGAAGCCATCTTCCCGTGCTTCAAACTACTTCATCCGAGCAGAGGATCTACTGTCCGAAGCGCTTCATGCGCACTATCTGGCCTTCGCGTGCTTGCCATTGATCAAGAAGGTGAAAACCAATGGGATGAGCGCGCCCGACACATTGTATCTGGACACGATCGCATTGCTGCCATTGGCTTTCGCGTTGCAAATGTACTTGATGCGCTTCGACCAACCCCTGTTCGCAGATATTCGTTCATTTCATTCGCATGAAGGATTGGTGAAGGATGGGCCGTTGCCGAAGGGCGCCTCTGCGATGTGCCTCATTTCAGCATCAACGCGATGCGGTCTGGCGCAACAGTGGGCCAGGATCAACAGCGCTGCCTCTTGTCTTGTCACCACCATCCTTTCGTTCGAGTCTGAATCTGACTGCTGCACGATTTTGCATACCCTGGAACAGCCAGATGATTTCGAAATGCTCCATGAGGGAGATTCCGGTGGCACGAGACTCATCCGTATCCACGGAGAGCGATTCGTTGCTGAGCACAGCGAAACCAGGCTTCTGAACATCACCACTGATCACGCTCCGACGATCCTGCAGCCCAAATTCTATTCGTTCATGGGGTCGAATCTCTTCAGTTGCTTCAAGCAGGATAAGCCCGGCTCAAGATCTCGAACTGTGCATGTCAACAAAGACAAATTGGTCGCCACCGAGGGGTTCAAGTCCTGGTTTGAAACCGTCTTGCTGGAGGAGGCGGTTTCATCGACGCGATGGATTATTCATGATGACGATGAGGCGAGTGCCTTGCTCGCGGACGAGGCGATTGTCTATCTGAAAAGATGTGGGGTTGAAATCGAGACCAAAGTGTCGTTTGACAACTTTGACGCTGGCACAAAATTCGATGGCTCAGCCATTGTTCTTGCCGCTGCAGTTGAGCGTGGTTCTCGCGTCCAAAGCGTCAGTCGCCGATTGCGGACTGCTCAGCGGACTGGCACCCGACTCTATATAGCAGGCGCTCTGTTCGGTCGAAGCTACCAGATGATGAAAGAGCTCAACAGCAACCTGACCCAGCCCGCTAAAGACCACAGCAGGTACGTAGTCAAAATCTACATGGAGATCCCTGCAGCGGAGCTGACATGTGCTGATCACTGGGAGAAAGAGCAAACGCTGCTTCGCTCGCTGCACTCGTTAAGTACGACGTTTTCTCCTGCAGTGACTGCTCGCATGAAGGTTTTTGATCAAGCGCCACTCCACGGTCTCGCTATGAATCCGTTTTGGCCAAGCAGTCACACCGATCAGCCCATGAAATTGACACGAGGGTTCGCATTCGTTGACGGAAAGCCCGACGGGAAAACTGACGTTACGGTTGCAACCACCACAGACATCTTCCTGACAATCTTGTGGATTTTGCAGAACGCGAGGCAGAGCGAAAAAGTCGCAAACGCCAAACGCCTTGAGTCAGGTGAGCTTCAGCAAGTGCTTCTATCTCCGGAGGTATTCTCACGTTTCGACGATGGAATTATTCAAGCTTCATTCCTACACGCAGCCTTGCCGACCGAGCTGGATTACCGTGCCGATGAGGCTCAAAGCCTAGCGATGTCGGACATTATCTATCGACTGGCTGCAGGGTATGGCTATGAGCGAGGAGAAGCTGCCATGGAGTTTGTCATCGCGTTGGCTATTGAGAAGATTCGGCTACACAAAAAGGAAGATACCCGCCTGCGGCGTAGGCTGATTGAGACTCTGGAGGATAAAATTCCTGAAATCGCATACCTGCTTGATCCTGAAGCGGGGGCTCCGCTTTAAAGCCTCATGACGGGGGCTCGACGTGTATAAGCCCCCATGCTGTCGGGCGAGCGCCGATGCGCCGCGCGACAAGTTTGAAAAGTTTTTTGCGGTTAGAGTGATATTCGCCTAACGCCACGGGGCGGCAGACTACAACGGTCGATCAGTCGCAGACGCCAGGTGCTCACTGACGTTTGCAGCTCAGAACCATATCGCTGAATTCATTGAGGCTGCTGAAGTCTTTACCGCCCTGTCGGTTCAGAAGAAACCCCGGTATGCCCACCGCGTTGGGGCCATCACGGTCACATTTTTCAGAATCGCCGATCATGGCCACATTGTCGCCTCCAGAGTAGTAGCTGGTGTCTACTCCCAAGAGCTCACATGTGCCCCTGTAAAAGAAAGGCTCGGGCTTCATGGCCCCGAGCGCGAAGCTGAAGCCGTAGGCATCCACAGTCGGGTACAGACGCCGAATAGACGACGCGTAAGGTGCAGCCAAATTTGACGCGACAGCTATTTTGATGCCCTTAGCCTGCAGAATTTCGACCGCACGAAGACCATCTTCGAATGCTTCAATGCTCTGCAGATCGGCCTCAAGATCTCCTTCGATATCAGCCATGTGGGCTGACTGGATTTTGATTCCAAACAGCTCTGCTGCCTCGGCCAAATTCAGGTTACGAGTCAGGATCTGACGAAGGTCGTCGGGTTGGGGCCGGCGCCCTTGTCGAGTGCCTTCTTTCAAAATTTGGCGATAGGGGTGTCGGCCTTGGGAGATCTGAAGGAGGGTGCCGAAGGCGTCGAAGAGAACGAATCTGATAGGCATCTGGGCGCTTGAATGGATGGCGGGGCCGAAGCCGCCCCGCAATATGGGCAGAATACCTTGGATCAACACTGAGTGGTGGGGTGGCCGCTCCTCAAATAGCACGTTCTCCGCACTCTCCAGTTGACTCCTGGCTTTTCTGGCACGCCGGCTGGGCGCTGCGTGAGCAGGCGCAGCCGTGGCCGTCAAACTAACTTACTTTTTGGCTGGTTTGCCATTGATGGCGGTTGAAAGGTAATTGTCGTCCAAAACCATGTAGTGGCGGGTCATTCTCAGGGTGTTGTGCCCCGTCTGCTTGGTAACTAGGTCAAGCGGTGAAAGCGGCAATGGGGCTTTAAGGCTGTATCTAACGACGAAGGCGTTCCTCAGACTCTGTAGCGTGCGCTGTGCATATGGTAATGGAGCATCCTTTTCCCAAGATCTAAATATCTGCAAAAGCTCGCGGGAGGACATCGGTTTCTTAGGATCGCTTTTAGACGGAAACAGATAATCCTCCGGAGAAAGATTCTCTGAAGCGATATACCTCCCAATAACGTCCGCTTTCCCTACGAGCGTCGGGGATTTGCTTTGGATGATCATGACATTCAGGGGCATGGGGTCGATATTGCCGATTTGGGATACCTTGGTGCGAAGGAAGACGTGCCCACGGAGCCCCGACTCCAGCATCGAAAAGATGCTCTGGTCGCGTAGATTGCCTGAGCGTTCGACAGCCCTTTTGATTGCGTCAACTTCATCCTGGCTTATCGTTTTCAATGGGCTTTCGAGGGGTTTGGATTTTCTCACCCGAATCATGGGAGCTGTGTATGTCGGAAGGGTCTTTTCTGGGCAGGTGAGATTCACTGGGCTGACGTGACCTTTTGTTAGGTCAAGTTTTGTACGCTTGGAGCTCACCGATGGGCTGACTCCTGAGGTAGCCATTTTGAAAGTGGTTAGAGCTTTCAGCGGAAGCGCTTCGACAAAAACTTCCAAG
>Ga0065714_10064541_pt1 | contig 39177 bp, 64 predicted proteins | sample MisRhiReplicate2_FD_59101 | JGI IMG/M metagenome (GOLD analysis project Ga0065714, IMG submission 59101) | Miscanthus rhizosphere microbial communities from Kellogg Biological Station, MSU, sample Rhizosphere Soil Replicate 2: eDNA_1 v2... | ecosystem: Host-associated > Plants > Roots >... | reverse complement strand
GCGTGCTTATCGCCTGGAAAACAACCAATATGAGCAGGTTCGCGATAGTTGCTACTGCTTTTATCAGCGCAAGCATCTGGTTGGCGACCGAGAGAATGGAAATATTTATGAACTTGACCTCGATACGTACACTGATAATGGCGCCGTGATTCCGCGTGTTAAATCATTCCAGCACATCAGCCAGGCGAACGTGATTCAGTTTTTTCGCCGCATGACGTTGGATATGCAGGTTGGAATCGGTAGTGAGTTGGAGCAAGATCCTAAAGTTTGGTTGCGCTGGTCTGATGATGGGGGTAACACGTGGTCATCGCCACTTGTTACCTCGCTTGGGAGGGCTGGTGAATATAGTCTGAAGCCATTCTTTGATCGCCTGGGGCGTGGCCGTGATAGAGTATTTGAGGTATCAACAACCGCTATTGGCCCTATCGTTCTGCAGGGCGCATTCCTCGATTTGGAGCTTGGAAGCTAATGGCTATAGTCAAACTCAATGAGGCCATGCTTTTTCAGATGGGATTTGACCGCGTGGCCATTGACGCGCTACGCCACCTTTATACGCAAGTTGGGACTGAGGTTGGCGCCCCCACTCTTCCCCAAGTAGTAGAAGGGGTTACAACTGTAATTGAGAGGGTTGATTATCTTGATGTTTCGCCGCCAGCTCAAAGCCAAGATATTGTAGTGGCAACAGTTTCATCCGACTTCGGTTCATTGCCGCCTAACTGCCAACAGCCGGCCGCGCAAGATTCGCAATCACCTCCCATAAGCCAGGAGCAGACCATAGAATATTTGGAAACACAGATCAGAAGCGCACAAGAGCGAATTACTATTCTGGAGCGCAGGATTAACGACTTAGAACAAGGGGTAATATTATGACCGTCACAGCTAAATGCGCAGTCGAAGCAAAATACATGGAGGCAGCAGAGACTACGCAATACACGGCACCAGTCCGCTGCATCATCGACAAATGCACCATTACACCACCAACTGGCGCAGCATCTGCGGCGACAATGAAGATTGTCCCAAGCGGCGGTACTGCTGGCGTTTCTAATATCATCATGCAGCCGAAGACATTTACCTCTACCGACCCGACATACACGTGCCCGGAAATGGTAGGTCAGATCCTCAACGCTGGCGACTTCATTAGCACGCTTGGCACGGTGGCATCTTCCCTTGTTCTGCGTATCAGCGTGCGCGAGATTAGCTAATGCCGCACCTTGGCGAAAAAATTGATTACCCTCTAGGTCGTGGAAGCTCTCGTGTAATCACGCCATCAGGAACGGGATACGTTTTCACGGCCCCGTCTAACGGCATTATCTTTATATCGGGTGGTACAGTTTCGCTGGTAGAATACGGACGAGGCAGTACATTCTTCGCCGCTGGCATTGCTTCTGGCCCAATTTCTATGGCTGCTGGTGATAAAATCCGTTTTACATACTTGGTTGCGCCTACAATAACCTTTTTGCCAATGTGAATATGAGCCAACTTTCTGAAATCTTTGGATCAAGCGCTGATCCCCTTCATGTGAGGTTAGAGATTTCCGCTCTTCATGAGCGCATGGCGGCTGTTGAGCAGGTCGAAATCCGGCATGAGGAAACATTGGCTTACGGCCTGTACACGCGGACAATATTCATCCCAAAAGGCGTTCTTTTGATGGGCAAGATCCACAAGAAGCCATGCGTGAATATTGTTCTGAGTGGAGACATTAGCATTGCCACTGAAACGGGAGAAATCCGTGCCCAAGGTGGCTACATGGTAACGTCGCCGGCCGGCATGCAAAAGGTAGGCTTGGCGCACGAGGATACGGTTTTCGTCAACGTTTTCAGAACCAATGAAACAGATATAACCAAGATCGAGGCAGACTTGATCGCAGAAAGTTTTGAGGCGCTGGAAGGCGCAGGAGGTTTGCCATGTCTTGGGTAGCAGCAGCAGTAGTAGGCAGCGCGGTTGTAGGCGGTGTGGTGGCATCAAAGTCGGCTAGCAAAGCAGCTAATGCGCAAACGCAAGCATCGCAGCAAGCCACAGATACTTCGATGGCACAGTACAATCAGAATCGCGCTGACCAAGAGCCATTCCGACAAGTTGGCGTGACTGCGATCAATAAACTTGCAGCCGCGCCTGCTTTTTCGTTTGACGGCTCTAACGTCGCCACAGACCCTGGCTATCAGTTTGGATTACAGCAGGGGCAAGCAGGCGTTACGAACAGTGCAGCGGCTCGCGGCGGTTTGTTGTCCGGTGCTGCATTGAAGGCGGCGAGTCAGTACAACACAGACTACGCATCAACCAAGTTCAACGATGCATACAATCGAGCCTTGACGACCAGTAACACGAATAACAATCGTCTGGCGAGTTTGGCTGGAGTCGGCCAAGTGGCTACTAACGCCATTGGGAATGCAGGCCAGAACATGGCGCAGCAAGTTTCAAGCAACCAGCTCGCAGCTGGTAATGCACGTGCATCTGGCTACGTGGCCACTGGTAACGCGCTGACAAACTCGCTGGGCCAGGCTACTAACTGGTACACGCAGAATGCATTGCTGAATGGCAGCACCTACAGCCCAATCACAGAGGGCGCGACAAGCCAAACAGCTAATTTCAATACGTATGGCCCCGGCTACTCGCCTTGATTGAGGAATAATAATGGCACTTGACCCGAACATAATCCTTCAAGCCCGTGGCGTCCAACTTGATAGCCCGCTGGATACCTACGCTCGTGTAGCTCAGGTTCAGACGGCACGAAATCAAAACCGGATTGCTGATATGGCCTTCCAAGATCGCGCTCGATCACAGGCTGCAGATTCTTCGCTTGCTCAACTGCTGGCATCCGGAAAGTCTGGCGAAGATATTGTATCTGGGCTTGCTAGTGGTGGCTTTGGCAGTCAGGCAGTGGCATATCAGAAGACAGCACAAGATCAGAAGAAAGCGGCCGCCGATTTGAAGAAGGCAGAAGCTGAGGCTCAAGAAAATCAAAGTAAGGCCGCAAAAAGCGCATTTGATAGCATTGCATCGACTCTTGGATCTTTGCAGGCTGTCCCAGGCGGCGCCAATCCTGTGATGATTCAGCGCGCCTTAGGCCATCTTTCCGATATCGGCGTCATTAAGCCAGAAATGGTTGATAAAGTTCTAGCTTCCGCCCCGCAAGACCCTGCGCAGATTCCCGCATGGCTTGACCAGCAGCGCAATGCAGCGATGAGCGCCAAAGAGCAAGTTGCTGCCCGTCAGCAACAACAAACATTTGGCGAAACTGTCCGCTCCAATAAGGCCAGTGAAGCCAACGCTGCCGGCCAACTTGCTGTATCTCGTGGAAACCTTGGATTGGCCCAGCAACGGCTTAGCTTTGATCGCCAGGCGCCGCGCGGGCAAGTTGTTCAGACTGACACGGGGCCGATCTTGGTTGACCCTCGCACTGGCCAATCTCAGCCTGTCATGCGCGATGGTAAGCCAGTTACTTCGGCCAAAGCTCCTACCGAGTTTCAAGGCAAGTCGGCGGCGTTTGGCGCGCGTGCTGAAGAGGCAGATAAGGTTCTGGCTGGCCTCACTGGCAAGTACAGCCCTGCTGCTATCAACTCAAAAACGTCGGTTGAGAACACGCCTCTTATTGGCGGCATTCTTGGTTCCGCTGCCAATAAGTTCGCATTGAACGACAGCGACCAACGAGCTGAGCAAGCGCAGCGCGACTTCATCAATGCTGTTCTGCGTCAAGAATCTGGCGCGGCTATTGGTGCAAGCGAGTTTGACAACGCAAGGAAGCAGTATTTCCCGCAGCCTGGCGATGGTAAAGGCGTGATCGAGCAGAAAAGCAAAAACAGGAAGCTTGCCATCCAAGGCCTTAAAAAGAATGCAGGCCGAGCCGCATTTGATGCTGAGCCGTCAGGTGGCGGAAATATATTCGACCAGGCTGATGCAATCTTAGGAGGCAATTGATGGCAACTTCCGAAGAATACGCAGCCTGGATCGTCAAGAACGCCGATAAGAAAGGTACGCCAGAATTCGATATCGTCTCGAAGGCGTATCAGCAGACGCGTGCGCAATCGGCTGTGGAGTCTGCGCCAGCTCCTTCAAAACCATTTGGTGAGCAGTTGAATGAGTCTATCGCCGACGTTCCTCGCCAAATCGGCTTGACAGCTCGCGCAGGCCTGCAAGGGCTTGGCAATATTGTTGATTTGGTCGGGACGCCTATCCGTGCTGCTGGTAATCTTGTTCTACCCGCTAGTCAACAGATGAAGCCCGGCATTGGCCGCATGCTGTCGAATTCGCTAGGCCTTCCGGTGCCGCGTAATGCGACTGAGCGTGTTGTTGGTGATATTGGTGAGACTGTAGCTGGCGCAGCCGCGCCTATTGCTTTTGCTGGCAGGGTAGCCCAAGGAACTACTGGCGTTACAAATGCTGTCGCTCGCTCACTGGCGGCCGCTCCTGCTACGCAATTGGCATCTGCGGCATCAGCAGGAGGCGCTGGCGGCTATGTGCGTGAGACTGGCGGCAATGCGCTGTCCCAATTCGTTGCGGCGCTTGGTGCTGGTGTGGCTACGCCCTTGGCCGCAAACAAGATAGCACAGCTTGCTGGCCGTATTGGTACGCGCACACCGACCTATACGCCAGATGAACTTGACGTAAAAATCAACTCAGCTATAGCACCAAATGGTATCAAGATTGAAAACATGGTGCCGCAGGTTGCTCAGGGCATCCGCGATGACGTTGCGGCTGCGCTCAAGATCAGCGACGACCTCAAGCCGGACGAATTGCGCCGCCTGGCAGACTATCGCCTTACTGGTCTGACGCCGACGAAAGCAACTCTGTCGCTTAAGCCAGAAGATATCAGTCAGCAAAAGAACTTGGCAAAGCAAGGCATCAACAGCAAAGACGCTGCAGCGCAACAGCTTGGGCAAACCGAGAACGCGAATAACCGCGAGATTATCAGCGGCATGAATAAGCTTGGTTCAGCCGCTCCAGCTACCCCAGCAGGCGCAGGCACGACTATTAGCGGGACTCTTGGCGCTAGGGACGCACGCGCCCAGGCGCTAATCAGTTCTCGCTATTCGCAGGCACGGGCTGCCAATGGCCGAAGTGCTGAACTTGACCCCGACGCATTTGTTACGCGCGCAAACAGCCTGATTGATGAAGCGCTGCTTGGCGACAAGATCCCGGCTGCTGTGCGCAATATTTTGAACAAGAAGTGGACGCAGGTTATCAACGATGGCAAGCTGCCAGTTCCAGGCGCTCCAGCACCTGCTGCGGCCCCTCTGACTGTGGATATGGCTGAACAGTTCAAGACCAGCATTGCGGGCCTTCAGCGCGCGTCTACCGATGCGGCAGAGCGTAAGGCGCTTGGATATGTACGCCAGGCGCTTGATGAAACTCCGCTGCTCCCAGGCCAAGATATCGGCCAAGAGGCCATCAACGCATTCACACGCGCGCGTAAGCTGAACCGATCGTACATGCAGATTGTGGAGAAAACGCCGGCACTTGCCGCCGTGCGCGATGGCGTAGAGCCTGACAAGTTCGTCAATACCTACATAACCGGGAATGGCAAGGATTCGACTATCGCCGCGCAGAAGGCGCTTCGGTCGTCCATTAAGGGCGATCCCCTAGCTGTTACGACTGTGCGCGAACAAATCATCGAGCACTTGAAGGCAAAAGCACTTGGCCGCGCATCGGATGAAATCGGCAACGTGAGCCAGTCTGCATTCAACAAGGCATTGAAGGATATCGGCGATGAACGTTTGGCTATCTGGTTCCCGCAGAAGGATATCGACCAGCTTAAGGCTCTTGGTCGAGTTGCTTCCTATGAGCAGGTTCAGCCGCGTGGTAGCGCAGTGGGCAATTCGAATACTGGCGCGGTCTTAATGTCGAATATTCTTGACCGGATTGCAGGTAGCGCCTTGCTGAGTAAGATCCCAGCGGGTGGCCTAATACAACAGCCTGTACAGAACATTTCCATCGGCATCGGATCTAAGCGGGCACTGAATGCCCCAGCCGCTATTGCTGCGGATACGCCTTCCTCCGTACCCGCAAACCGTCTGCGTAGTATGCCATCTGCAGTCATTGGGGTAGGGGCCGCAGAGCAGGATAGAGAAGAGAAAAAACGATTAAGGGACTTCGGGGAGTAGCCAGGCAGTGATGATATAGGCTACCAAGTAGCCTAGCAAAATAGGGTTGAATTCCATGTGATATCCTCGTGGTTAATCAACGTAATGTAGCACGAAACAGTAAAGGATTTACCATGCCAGGCAGCCTTCTACCAGAGCCAAAGCAGCAGTTTTTGAACGATATTGGTGATCCACTTTTTGCCGGGAAGATTTTCACATATTCAGCTGGATCACTGACGCCGAAGAAAACGTATCAAGACCAAGCTCTGACCATTGAGAATACAAACCCAGTTGTGGCAAATGCACGCGGCGAAGTAGTAATGTATGGCAGCGGTAACTATCGCGTAATCCTTAAAGACTCATTTGACAATACAATTTATGACCGTGACAATATAAGTATTGTTGACCTTTCGGCATCAAATGGCTCTGAAATGATAGGTAATGGCGGCGAGACCGTCGCACAGTCGTTTAATGCTTTGCAGCTTGCTGATTACGGTGCCTTACGTGCATATGTTGGGCCTCGAAAATCTGTGTATATTACAGGATACTTGGCTGGATCCTCGCCAAGTGGAATATCCGGATGGTTTGTGCCCGACCCTAATGATACGGCCAGCATTGACAATGGCGGAACTGTTATTGTGGCATCAAATGGTATGCGCTGGAAGCGTCAATTTACAGGCCCAATAGAAGTTGACTGGTTCGGCGCATTTGGCGCGGCGGATTCCAAGCCCGCTGTCACCTCAGCAATTGCAGTCGCATCGGCTACGCCAGGTGGACAGCATCTGGCATTCCGTGCTGGCGCAACGTACACACTCCTTTCGGGATTCACCTGGGATTCAACCCGTGTTGGCTTCATTGGCCGCGGTGCAACCCTGAACGGGATGGCCTTAACGTCGGGCATATTTCTCGCCCCTACGCAATCCGGTATTGATGTAAATCTTCGGACTGGATTGGCCCAACTTCATACATTTGAGAACTTTGTTCTACGCGGCCCAGGCTTTGCCGTTACGAGCGTCTCATGCGTTTCTATTGACTGCTCTGTTTCGGAAAATGTAAATGCTGGCAACACCTTCAAGCATTGCGTTTTCCAAGGATGGGCTATCGAAGTCGTATTTAGGAAGGGTGCGTTTTTCACTACCTTTGCATATTGCAACTTCCAGGGCATCCCTGGTGTCGGCACCGATACGACTGCCGGCATTCAAATCACGACCGCAACAAATTCTGGTGAGCGGAATATTTTTGATACCTGCTTGTTTGGTGGACGACAACTGATCTTTGATCAAACTAACCCGAATGCCGATACTTTCTTTAATAATTGCAGTTTCGATTATGTCGGCAAAACCATCATGACGATTTCCGGCGGGGCAGTAGCCATTGTTGGCGGCCACACGGAAGGTTCATCTGATATTTCTACTTGGTATCAGGTATCTGGTATCGACACATTACTGACTATTTCTCCTAGCCACGTCATTACCATATCTGCAAACCGCACTAATTTCCCAATCTTTTACTGTGATGATAATTGCACCCGTGGAGGAATTATTGGACGTGGATGGAAGGTCGTCGGCGGGAATAATTCCTTCTCTGTTCGTATGGTTTTGGGCGGCGGCCGAACAAAGATAAAGGACATTAGCCATGGCTTATCAACATGTGCGATGCTTACTAGCTCCTATCAAAATTTGCTTTCGTATCCGTCTTTTGAATCGGCGAATTTTACGGCGGACTGGACTTTGCAAGGCACCCAATTGCCCACAAGGGTAAATACTGTTACCCCGTACGAAGGTACATATTGCCTTCAACTTGCTCCTCTTCCTGGGGCTGGGGTAACTTGCCGCGCCACTGCGGAGGTTGATTGCCAGCCTGGTGATATGGCAGCTGTTGAACTGTTTTATTTCACAGATTCCCTTGCTGGGACGGGTGGTACGTTTTACATCGAGGCATCTTTTGCAGATAAAAACGGGGCTGTCCTTGGGACTGGTCAGCAACTCGTAGCCGTTACTGGAAATGTCGCAACCTGGACAAAAGTAAATGGCGGTCTTCCATTCGCAGCACCACAGGGCGCACGGAAATATCGTGTTGCCGTTAGCCTTTTTGGTGTAACGTCTGGCGCGCCAAAGGGTTATTTGGATGCAGTTTCAATTACAATCAGCTAAATTTTTAACCACGAAAGGAAACACCATGAAATCGATCTATGAAATTGGCGGCAAAGGCAAGGAACAGCCGCAGGACAAGAAAACCACGCCACCCAAGAAGCCGAAGAAATGAACGGCTGGCGCTCCCGCCTGCTGCTTGGCCTGCTGTTTTACTCGGTAGGCTGGGCGCACGATGAGATAGCTTATCCATGGCCCAACACGCGCGAATGGATGCTGGCTTATCACGGGAGCGCCTCCATGCTCGACTTGCTGCTGCTGTTCGCTTGCGGCAAGCTGGCATCGGGAAAACTCTGTGACGACATGCAGGTGTTCTGCCTGCTGTCGATCATCATCAATTTCAGTGGATGGATTCTGTACCTGGCCTATGTCCCGCCAGCAACTTACAACTTGCTGATGGCGGCCGTGACCTATGTGCAATTTATCAGACTATTACTCGTGGATAGCCGCTATGACAGCGATGTTAATCCTATGGGGCTGCATCTGGTTCGCAGTCGTTATTGGCTGGGCGCAGAATCTCATCATAAAGAGGCGCATTAATGAGCGATCAAGAAAACGTAAGGACAGTCCTCGAGGCGGCAGCGGGCCACCCTAAAGTGGCATCAGCTGTCGCAGCCGCGACTATCGGTCTTGGTTCCGGCGCCGTACTGGCCCAAGTGCAAACGGCTCTCGGTATTACCTCCCTGGTAATCGGCTGCATCGTCGGCCTGTACGTGCGCCGCATCAATGCGGTGAAACTGAAAATCTACCAGCGCATGCTGGAAAACGGCGAAAGCCTGAAGGAATAGGATGAAGATCATCGATGACCTGATTGCGCGCGAGGGCGGCTACAGCGACAACCCGGCCGACAAGGGCGGCAAGACAATGTACGGTATCACCGAAGCCGTGGCGCGTGCTTCTGGCTATGCTGGTGACATGCGCAACCTGCCGCGCGACTTCGCCGTCGCGGTCTATTCCAATGCCTACATCAAGAAGCCAGGCTTTGAGCCGATCCTCGCCATGCACGCCGGCGTGGCCGAGGAGCTGATCGACACGGCTGTGAACATGGGCGCTGCTGTTCCTGGCCCATGGCTGCAACGCCTGCTCAATGCGCTGAACCAGCGCGGCACGGCGTGGCCTGATCTGGCCGTCGATGGCAAGGTCGGTCCAGCTACCCTGGCGGCACTGGCGGCCCTGCTCAAGAAGCGCGGCGAGCTGGGCGCCACTGTGCTGCTGCGCGGCCTGAATGCATTGCAGGCGGTGCGCTACTTGGAAATCACCGAGGCGCGCCAGGCTAACGAGGATTTCTTTTTCGGCTGGATGGCTAATCGTGTGGAGGTGGTGTGATGGCGCCGCTCATTCTCGCCGCGTTGAAGATTGCCGCCAGCTTCGCGCCGCAGTTGCTGGAAAGCGCAGCGGGCCCGGAAGTGGCCGGCAAGGTGATTGAGATTGCGCAGGCAGTAACTGGCGCTGCAAGCCCTGCCGGTGCATTTGACATGCTCAAGGCAGATCCGCAAAAGGTGCTTGAATTTCAGCAGTCGATACTGGCGGCCGAAACGGATATTCGAAAGGCTGAGCTGGCCGATAAAGCCAGCGCACGCCACATGCAAGAAGTGGCGCTCCAGCAAGACGATATTTTCAGCAAGCGCTTCGTCTACTACTTCGCGGCGGCATGGTCCCTGTTCACAATGTTCTACATCAGCGCGATCACGTTCTGGCCGCCGCAGTCAGAATCTGGAAAAGCAATCGCCAATACGGTGCTTGGCTTCCTGCTCGGCACTGCTGTCGCCTCGATATTCTCCTACTTCTTTGGGAGCACGGCAGGCGGGAAGGCCAAGAGCGCGCTGCTGGCGCTGGTAGGAAAGTAGCGAACCATTAAGGATTGCTGAATAGTTGAAAAAAGCCCGGTTCGAAGCCGGGCTTTTTCTTTATGCACCGTCGCGGTCTACGGGCTCGTATGTGAAGCGTGCACGGTCGATGTAGTAATACGTTTTGTCGTGGCGGTCATATTCCACCGACAACTTGCCGAGGTAATGCACGCCGTCAACGATGAATTCTTGCTCGTATTCTTCCATGCCGCAATTGCCCGCACCTTCGCAATCCTCATGTGCAATATTGCGCAGGCGTTCTTCCAGCTCTCCCGATGCCGAATCCAGGCTGTCGAACACGTTATTCAGTGGCGATGCGATGAAGTCGCTCAATTCTTTTTCAGCAGCGCAAAGGTTTGCTTTTGCTGCTGCAACAGCGGCTTCCAGTTCAATCTTGTTCATGTGTTTCCTTCTGCGCTCTCGCGCTCTCCGGGCAGATCACCCGATTATAGTGGATTAGATGGACAGGCCCGTGATGCTGCCGATATAGCCGGCATAGTCATCGCGCTCTTGCTTTGTGGGCAGTGCGACCATTTCCTTCAATGCATGTTGCAGGGTTTCGATAATCAATTGCTGATCCATGATATTTCCTTTTTTCTCCGGGCAGATCGGCGCCCGGTGGGCCGTTAATTTCGGATGGTGACGCTTACAGTTGCAGTGATTGGCGCGCATTGAATCCAGCCAACGCCAGGAATCGGCGCTTTTCCATTCATGGAGCACTCGTCATATACCATATTGCGTGCGTTCTCCATTGCAAGAGCATTAACAAGGCCGATTATTGAAATGAACAAGGTTGAAACTAGAAATCCGGCTACATACTTCATCATCATTCCTTTCAGTAGCTAACAGCATAAGCCAGGGCCAGCAGCCCCCACGCGAAGATTGCAATGCGGACTGCCCATCGGCTGCGGCGTGCTTGGGCTGCTTGGAGGGTGGCGATCATTAGGCGACCGCAAAGAAAGTTGCACCTGGAATCGTCCAGTTTTGCACTGGCAAAGGCATCATGCAGAGACATTTTGCATAAGCATGCAATTTTTCTGTTGGCGCATAATCATTAGCCAATTCGCTTCCTGTGGTTACAAAAAGGCCAAGCCCTACCAAATTGCCCATCGTTTCATGATAAATGGGTGCCTCTTTACGATCATATGGCTGCGCTGGTGAGGCATGGGCATTCAAGATAATTATCAATTCATATGGCGTCATTTCATTCTTCCTTTGCGCCAGCGGTAGCCAGCGCGGTGAGGGGTTAGTAGGCGATGGCTACGGCTGGAATCTTGCCTGATGCTATCAGCGTTACAGCCTGCTTGGCGCATTCTTCAGTCATGCCGCCAGCCACGAAGGCAGAAAGCGCGGCGCTGTTGATCTTGGCCTTATGGGCGCGGTTGCGTTCGCGCTTGGCTTGCTCGGCGGCTGCTGCTTCCGCAATCGCTGCTACACGCCGCTTTTCCATTTCAACAGCCATAGCGGCTTGCTGCTCGGATTTGGCAATAGCGGCCTTGCGGTCTTGCTCGGCCTGCTGCTCTTGCGCAATGCGGCGCTGCTCGGCCTGTTGCGCTTGAATCTTGAGTTGCGATTCGCGCAGTGCTGCGGCCTCCTGCTCGGCCAGTGCGCGCTCGCGCTCCTGCTTCAAAGCAAGCGCTGCCGCTGCTTCCTTGCGGTCTGCCTCTGCCTGCGCATCAAGGAGTGCCTGGCGAGCTTTGGCGGCCTCTTGAGCGGCCTTCTCTTCCGCTTCTTTGTGCGCCTTATCGGCAGCGGCTTTAGCAATCGCCGCATCACGGTCGGCTTGTTCACGAGCGAGCGTTTCGGCGCGAAGGCGGGCCAGTTCGGCCGCGTCTTCTTCGGCCTTGATAGCCGACAGCAGATTGACATTCAAGCGCGCCAAAACCTGCTCTTTCGTCGTCGCTGCCTGGGCCATGAACTCTTCCCAGTCGGCGGTAATGGCGATGGCCTCAACAGCCGCGATTGCTTGGCGAACAGCATCGGAGCTTTCATAATTCTCGATGCCTGGGGAAATTGCGCTGAGGCGCGTTTGCAGGGCTGACACGCGCACAGCCTCGCGCTGCTCGATCTCGTCCAGTTTGACCTGATGAACCGCGATCATGGCTTCGATACGCGCTTCAATATCGGAGGCTTCCGAATCCACGGCGCGGCCCAAGCGCAGATAGTCGGCCTTTGCTTCCTTGCGCACCTTTTCCAGCGCGCCCTTGGTCTTGCGCAGCTTGTGTACGTGGCTGCGCGCATCCTTGTTGCCGCCCTTGGATTCATAGTCGAACACGGTAGCCGCGTTATCCTTTTCCAGCGTCGCCAAGTCGGCATAGAAAGGGCTGAATGCTGCGATTTCGCTTTTTGGTGCGTCGATGATTTCGGTTGTCATTTTATTTCCCCATCGCCATGAAGGCGGCTACTTTACGTTCAACTTCGGAAAGGAATCCCAGTACTTCGGATTCAAGATCATCAATCGCCTTTTGGTCACGCTCAATGCGCGTCGTGAAAAGCTTCAAGTGTTCGCCGCCGTTCTGCATACGAGGGTCGAAGCTGCAAAAGTCAATCCATTCCAGATCCAGAATCCACATTTGTCCGAACACTTGCGCTGCGTGATGCTCTGGCATGGCGCCGTCAGACCATGTTTGCAGATGAATGGCACTGTTGAACGGGCATTTAATTTCAACGCCGCCAGTCGCCCCCACAAGGCCATCAGACGATGCGCCCACCCACTTGTGCAGCTTGTGCTTTACGAAGCCAACTTCGCGCACCATGTTGCCGGTGACGGCTTCGTATTCAGCCCTGGCATATGGCTCGGCATCTGTTCCCCATTGCATCGCAAAGCTGCTGGCGCTGTCTTTTGGTTCGCCGGTGATGCGTTCAACTACCAAATCCATCAGGTAGTCTTCGCGCGCTTTGAGCGGCTTGCCATCGCGTTTACTGACAGCGAGAATATCGCAGAAGCGCGAGGCGGTAGCGTGTCCGGCGCGGTCTTTAAGCCATGCCGCGCCGCCTTGGTTGGATTGACGCTCAATCATTTTCGGTTCCTTGTTCGATGGTTTTTGAGTCAACTTCGGCGGCAATCGCTTTCAAGTTGTTGAGGTGCGACGCCAAAGCTTTGCGCTCGTCCTTGGTGATGCGGCCCCATGATTCTTCCAGCGCCGTAGAACCAGTTTCAGCAACGGCCAGCAAGTCAGCAAGCAGGCTTTCATGGCTATCGCTGAATTCGACCGTTTGCGCTTGCTGTGCAACGTCTGCTGCATTCCGTGGTTTTGGCCGTGCCGTATATGCTGGCGACGGATTGACTTCCACGATGCGCTCGGCTTCGTCCAGATCGTAGATACCGACATAGCCGAATGCCAGGCGCGCACACTGAATCAGTGCCTTGTGGCGCAGCATGCGCTTAGGATGGCTCAGCCAAGGCTTGACGCCGCGCTTGCACTCGCTCAGGTACTCAGTAACGCGCACAGGGCGTGTACGGTCTTTGCGATAGATAATGCATGTGCAGGACTCGTCATCTTGCTCAAAATCCATGCCGTCAAATTGAGGATGCGAATTGATGATGCGTGACCAGCCGTCAACGCCGACAACAGGGACGATGCCGTTATTTTGGTCGGGGAATGCATATATTTCTTTGGTCCAAGGGTTCAGGCCGTATTGTTGCGCCACAATCAAGAGCGCCGACATTTGAGCGTCGCTCACTTGCCCCTTGAAAGCAGTTGCCTTCAATACGGAAGTCAGTTCGTCAGATTCAGGAATGCCGAATTGCTCGGCCAGTTGTGTTACTTGCTGTACTACGAGTGCGCTTGTCATTTGATAACTTTCCGCTGAGACTATGCCAGCATTAGGTAAGGTTGATTGCTTCTAAGGGGATACTTCTACATCATGCTTCTACAGGTATATCCTAGGGCTTGAGCGGACTCAGACATAGCCGGAGTCCTTTACAACACTATCCTGTGGGAATCGCATTGACTCGTCAGCCTTTCGCTCAAACGGTGCTGACTTCGACGCCGTTATGTGTGGTGTTTCATGAGCTATGCCACCAGTTCCACTTTCACAAACTACCCTGTTGCCTGCCTTGCCGGTATGCTTGCTAGTCGATGAGTACAGACGAAAAAAAAGCCTTTGTTTTCTGCTCTCCCTGGGCCAACAGGTTGCGGTCATGCCGCTAGAGAAACAGAAAACAAAGGCTTATTACTTCGATGTTGGCCCATCGACAAAACAGATTCTACGCAGTTGTTTGTTATTCCGCAAGCTATTTATTGCGAATGCTCAACTCTTGGCGCAGTCTCCTTCCGGCCTCAGCCGCCACCATGATCGGCGCTGGCGGCAAGTCCTGGGCTTCGCGCTCTGCCTTGACTTCCGCGTAAATCTCGGCATACATCGCGGCCTCTTCGTCTGCGCTTTCACGGGCGCAGGCTTTGGCGAGGAAATCTGGCTCGATCATGGTCGGTTCTCCGCGCCGCACTTTGGACATTCAAACATGACCTGCTCTTGGCTCAGGAAGCATCCGCAGCGATAGCAGCGCTCTACTGGTTTTCGATACTTCTTTGGTACGATCAGCACAATGCCAGTTCCAGCCAGCGCCTCTTCGCGCTTCACATACTGCATATCGACTGCTGGGCGCGTCTTCGCATCAATATAGGCCTTTGGCCAAGGGATATCCGTTTCGCGGCTCTGGTGCTGTCTTACTGCTTCATCTTTGGTGTAGACGTGAGCAAGCCGAAGATCAGTCGTGTAGCCATTGCCATTCTTAGCCCAAAACAGCATATCGTTGCCGACATAGCTGCGGCTGTCCTGCAGGTAGAATTCGCCCATATCAATTCCCCTTAGCGCCAGAGAGGGCGACACGTACTTGCTGCCCGATTTCAATAAAGTCGAGTTGCAAGGCTCCTGCGTTCGATACGGCCACATCGTAGATTCCGTAGGGCCGCATGATCTTCTCCAGCGCCTTCACCAGCGCAGCATCAGGGCCAGCGGCAGCGAGGATGGATCGAGCAAAGGCGCGGCGGATGAGGCTATTCCAGTTCATGGAATTTTGCCCTTGGATGATATTGGCGCCTGGCAGGCTATCCCATGCCGCATCAATCTGCGCATCCGTCAGCGCGCCATTGGCGGCCGCCGGGGCGGCGATGTCAGCGCTTGACATTTGAGGGTGTGGCGCTGATTCAGAGGCGTACCTGTAGCCAGCCTTGAAGTAGGCCCGGGCGCGCAAAATGTTCTCGTTGCGCACATACGCCCAATGCTTCGTGACATAATCGAAAGCATGGTTCAGGTCTGCGTCAGTCGGCACGGCTGGCGCTTCCTGCTTCGGCGCCATGGCAAGCGCCCGCTGGTGGATGGCCCAGTCATCGTTTTCTGTTCCAATGCTGTTCAGTTCAGTTTCGCGCCATTTGTTGAAGGCTGCGCGCTCGACTGCTGAATTGCAATCAGTGCAATCCAGGTAAGTGCTCAACGGGCGCATGCCTGTATTACGGCAAACTTTGCAAACTTCCATGTCATTCTCCTTGCTGTTGGTTGTGGGGCGCGGCTCAATCAGGCAGGCGCCAAAATTTCGGCACGTAATAAACGTACATGCTCATATCGTCAAACCACCAAAGATGCCCTTGGCGAATAAGGTCTTGCACATGGCCACCTGAATCCATTGTTTCGACAACCTTATCTTCTGGTGGAAGTTTCTGCGTAGTTGAAGTCCAGTCCTTGCTCATCATGGCGCCTTAGAAAAGTATTCGATAACGGCCAGAGCCGCGATAACTGCGATTGCAGCATGCAGCGCTGGCTGGCGGATAAAGTCGCGCAGGGGCTTGAAGCGCGATTGCGTGCGGTAGCGGATCATTTGGCACCTCGGCATACTTCAACCACACGGATACAATTTTCAACGTCAAACCATCCGATATGACAGGTGCCAGCATCGGCAATGCCCAACTTTTCTGCCAACCATGCATATGCAGCACTGCGTGACATTCCGCCCTTCTGCCAAATAGGGTTGAATGCTGATTTAGCGGCTTTACGTGCCTCACGCGTTTCGGCATTTGCCAGTGTGCCGAGCGGTATCCCAGTGAAAGGATGCAGGCCGACATAGCTGTCGCAGTCGTCATCCGTGCATTTGTAGGCCCATGGCCATTCGCCGTATGAGCGGCCATAAATTACGCTGTTGTTGACCAACACTACAGCGCTGCCACAGCATGGGCATTCAACTGGCGCGGGCAACGGGTTCTTAACCCGCGCCGTGGCGCTACGTGATGGATTCTGTGGGGTTACAGGCCCAATTCTTGGCTTTGCTGCGCCAGAATTTACCAGTGCTTCTTGTATTGTTTTGCTCATAAATCCCCCTCGTTATGCCGAGCCACGCGGCCCGGCTGTTGGTTAAACTGCGCTGTAGATGCCGCACGAAACGGCTACGCGGCTTTGACGAATCAGCCCGTGAAGTTCCAGCTCCACATGCTCTCGTGCCCGTGGCTCTTGATCGAACTCGCTACGATGCGCGATCACTGCATGGAGTTCGCAGATTTCGGCCGGGCCGCTGTCTTGCAGCGTGGCGAGGATGGCGTTGGAAGTATTCATTTCATCATCGATATGATGATCGAAAGGATTCCGACGACCAGAGCGATTGCCATAACCAGCGCAATGCCGCCCCAAAACGGCGCCGTTACCCACCACCACGACCAGCCAGCCACGGCGGTGATGCCGAGCAGCTTGAGGGTGACGAAGACGATGCCCAGTAATCCGAGAACGCCGATACCGCCAGATGATGAAGACGAATTGCTCATATTGAATTTCTCCTTGTGGTTACGTGCTGCGGTTGCAGCCGGTAGAAGAACTGTACTCCACTGGATTACCAAATGCAACAACTTTTTCAAGTATTATTTATCAACCATATTCACTAGTGTTCATAGGTGGAATTTATATGAGAAATAACTAGACGAAACGTTTCTAGTGCGATAGACTTTGCTCATCCAATCCGGATTCCACGAAACAAGGAGCTTCACATGGCCGCATCTATCAACAGCATTCAGACTAACAAATTCCTCGATCTGACCATGGGCCATCTGCGCCTGAAAAACGATGCCGCTTTGGCTCGTGCGCTGGACGTTACGGCGCCAGTAATTAGCAAGCTGCGCCATGGTCGCTTGGCATTTGGCGCAACTCTGGTGATTCGTACTCATGAGCTTACTGGCTGGACGATCAAGGAAATTCTTGCTCAGTTGCCTAAGCTGCGCGGCACTAAGGAATAACCATGACTAACATGACAATCGCAACGACGCTCAAGATGCGCGAGCTTCACAGTACCCTGGCCGAGCATGGCGTCATGTGCCTAATGGAAGCTGCTGACCTTAGCGGCCTTCGCAAAGATAGCTGCAAGAAGTGGATGCAGAATCTTGTGGACATGGGCCATGTGAGCTATGCAAAGGCGCCAGAGGGTGATAACAAGCGCGTCGGCACGCTGTACTACACGGTCACCGACAAGCCGTATCCCGTGCTTAATATCCCGTCCTACGGCGATGACCGCAAGCCATCTGGCGTACACGAGCTTTCGCGCCGCGTGGTGAAGGCTGTCAACATGGGCATGGGCAGGGATTACCTCGTTGCGGCCCTGTTTGGAAAGGCTAGCGAATGACCGACCACCCACCCCAAGTAATGACAATCGAAGCATGGAAGCGCATCAAGGCGCAACAGGAGAGTAAATAATGGCGATGAACAAAAAAGAGTTGGCGGAAATGGCCGAATTGAAGCGCTCCCTTTTGGTGGCTAAGGCATTCCGCTTTACCAAAAAGCCAGCGCGTGATGTTGCCCCGCCATCTGGCACGAATGCATACACTTCAGGGTTTGACTATAACGTCAACAGCATTCGTGTATGGGATGCATGGTCAGGCTGTGTAGTAAATGGGCATGGCCCAGCGCCAGACCCATCCAAAGCAAGATATGCAAGCGCATCGCAGAATTCAAGGTCTTTGTACAGCACGCGTTTGCTTGCGCTTGAGGCATTGCGTGCAGACTATGAGCTTGAGGCGGCAAAAAATCTTGCCAATATTGATGGAGAAATCGAAGCCGAAATCAAGGCGCAGGAAGGTACGAAATGAGCGAGCATACCAAGGGGCGCATGACCGTTACAGATACGGGTAGCGATTACTTTTTCAGCGTCATACGACTAGGAAGAAAGGATATTGATGTTAAAGATCATCATATTGCGCGCCGCCTTGCTGCCGCCTGGAACGCATGCGAAGGAATAGATACGGGCTCACTTGAGCGGATTGGAGATAATTTCATCAAGCCGATGATTGATCTTCAGGATCAACGTGACGCCGCCAAAGCCGAACTCAATGCCGCCCGTGCGCTGCTGCGCGAGGTTCTGGAAGCGGTTGATTCTCGCGCCAAGGAATACTTAGATCGCGGGCTGGAAGTGGCCGAAGTGCTGGAAATCGCCCGTGTCCGTAGCTATTTAGACGCATGCGATACGCTGGAGGGGAAATGATGAGCGAAATTAAAGTCGGCAGCTGCGTCCGTCTGAAAGACCCTAATGGTTATCTGGTTGAATATCAAAAAAAGACAAAAGACAGAGTTGCAATTGTTGATTCGATTCAAGTCTTTGAACACGCGCGATATACAAGTGTGTATTACTGGATCACATGGCAAAAACGAGGAAATCGCGGCAAGGAATTCAAAGTGCGCCATCGGCTATATGACTTGGAGATAGCAGAATGAGCAGCCGCCACATTTTCGACTCTGCCGGATCGTACCGGGAGCGCACGCTGACAATGTCGCCTGGGCCTAGCTCGACGTTCTCATGTGGCGTCTGCGGAATCTTTAAATCAATCCTTGGCCGCAAGTCCATGCCTAGCCCAAGCGCTCGCCGCCGCATCTACAAGTGCAAAACGTGTCATGAGGCTGGGAAATGATCGACTTCGAAGAGCGCACCGTTATGCTGCGCACGCCGGAGCAGGTGCAGCGGGCAATTGAGGCTATCAGCCGCGCACCGCTGGATGCTGACAACCCGATCCGCTTTGTGCTTGACCGGCCATTGCCTAAGAAGAGCCGCGATCAAGAGCAAAAATACCATGCGATGATCGGCGACATTGCCAGGCAGTACGAGCATTGCGGCAAGCGCTGGCATCAGGACGATATGAAGCGCATCCTTATCGACCAGTTCAAGCGAGACACGCACAAAGACCCGGACATAGCGCCGCTGTGGCATGGCATGGGCCAGGTAGAGATAGCCCCAGCGTTCGATGGCTCTGGCGTGGTGATGCTTGGCGTGCAGTCGAAGAAGTTCCCGCTTCGCCTGGCCATCGTTTTCATTGAGTGGCTCTATGCGCTTGGCGCTGAACTGGATATCAAATGGACTGAACCGAAAGGAGCTAAATGACACTCAAACGTTCAGAATTCAAGCGCCAGCCAGCAAAGGAGCCAAAGATTCGCCTTCGCAAGTGCGCGGTGAAAACGTGCCGTACGCCATTCCAGCCGCGCAGCATGACGCACAAGGTTTGCTCGCCTGAGTGCGGCGCTGCATTCGCCAAGCTGGAACGTGAGCGCACAGACCGCAAGGAGCGCCAGGAAGGGCTTGCCAAGCTCAAGCGGCGCGCTGATTGGATGAAGGAGGCGCAGACGGCTTTTAACGCCTTCTGCCGCGCTCGTGATGAGGCTGCTGGCCTGCCATGCGTAAGTTGTGGCAGGCATCATCAAGGCCAGAATCATGCGGGGCATTTTCTCAGTGTTGGCGCGCATCCTACGCATCGGTTTAACGAGTTGAACGTGTGGTTGCAATGCCAGCCCTGTAATGTTCATTTATCAGGAAACGCGCTGAACTACCGCAAGGAGCTGATCCGGCGTATTGGCCTGGCGAGCGTTGAAATGTTGGAAATGGAAGTGCCGCCTAAGAAGTATTCGATTGATGAACTCAAGGCCATCAAGGCCACCTATACCGCCAAGCTTCGGGAACTGAAAGGGAAATAAAATGTTTTCAAATCTGTTTAGCCTGACCAAAGCCGTGATTGGTGTTGTTGTCGAAACGCCTGTTGCTCTCGTCGCTGACGTTATCACCATGGGCGGCGCAATGACTGACAAGGACAAGCCTTACACAGCGGAAGCGCTGGAAAAGGTGATGAAGAATGTCAAAGACACGACAAAATAATGTCTGCGCTCGTCGCAGTAGCTGACTGGCTTGGCCTGCATGGCGATGCGCTTTCGCCTGCCGCAATGCTGTTTTTAGCGGTGGAGCGGGACGGCAAGGCGGATACGTGCAATGGCTGTCTGTTCCGCCACCAGAGAGCTGCAATCTGCCGCGAGGCCTGCGCTCTCGCTATCCGCGCTGGTCAACGCGACTGTGAAGCCCCCACCGATCCCGGCAAGCGCATCATCTACGTTGCGCCGCCGAATGATCCTAGACAAATTGAACTATTGGAGAAATAAATGAGAATTTTGACTTTGCCAGTAAAACGTATCTATTTTGAACAGATCCGAGATGGCCTGAAAGATTGTGAATACCGCCTTACCACCGATTATTGGTATAAGCGCCTACTAGGCCAGCATTACGATAAAGTAGTGATTACTCTTGGCTACCCGAAGAAGGATGACGCAAGCCGGCGCCTGGAGTTCCCATATCGTGGCTATGCCGTGCGCGATCTTCTGCATCCACACTTTGGCCCTGATCTTGTTGAGGTCTTCGCTATCCCTGTCGTAGCGTAGCACTCGCCAGTCGCCCCTCTTCTAGCCCCTTCGTGGGGCTTTTTCTTTACGCCACTGTTACAAATTTCCTCCGATAATTCTTGCTAATCGGATATAGAGGTGGCACAATTTGTCTTGCCTTGGACGGCAACTAAATCAGTAAGGCTTCTCATGCATCGTGGCGGGTTACTGACCCGTTCGTCCAACCCTTTTCACGAAGGGACGGTGCAGGAGAAGCCTTTTTTTATGGGCATTTAAAAAATGAACAACTTAGACCAAGTAATCAACTTCCTTACCGAACAGCGCGATGCTGGCGCAGAAAAATCGAAACTTTCTATCCGTAACCATCTTCAAGAACTCAAGCGCATAAAGGAAGCGGCTGACGAATTTCTGCCAGCGGGCGCTTTCATTGCTGGCGGAGCACTGACTAGCGCATTTACCAAGCAGCCAATCAAAGATATTGACCTTTATTTTAAATCGAAAGAGTCGTTCATTCAGGCTGTTGAAGATGCCTATGACAATGGTATGTGGTGTCTTGCTGCGACTGATCGCGCCGTAACTTTCGCATCGAATGAGCACATCATTCAACTCATGCACTTTGATTTCTTCAAGAATCCAGAAGAGATTTTTGATGCCTTTGATTTTACTATATGTATGGCCGCATACGATATCGACGCAGAAACTTTCGTGCTGCACAATGACTTCCTGAAACATGCTGCTCAGCGCTTCCTACGCTTCCATAGCGGTACCCGCTATCCCTTTGGTTCGCTTGTACGCGTCCTCAAATATCAAGAGCGCGGCTATTCTATCGGCAAGGGTGATTTGTTGCGCATAGCGCTGTGCTGCCATGAAATTCCATTGTCATCTTGGGATGACCTTGCTCGAGCCATAGGTGGCCAGTACGGCGAGAAGGCAAAGATTGATGAATCTGAGCCTTTCACCATGGATGCAGCCCTGAAAATCTTCGATAACACGGACATTATGGTTCATTCCGATCCAGAAGAAATGCCTGGGAGTGCCGATGAATTGCTGCATAAGATAGGCGTCCGCATGATTCCTGATGGCGAAATTCCTAAGGATGACAAGATTCCTTATGTCACCGCTCCACCTGCGCCGCCCGCTCCAGTCAGTTTCCCATTTGGTGACTGATGCAATACGCATTTGGCTGACTGTCGGCAGGTATTCGCCTGCCGAATTTGGATTGTATCGGAATTTCAATGTACTACTACAAACACCACATCGGGGATTTTCGGTCTGGTACATCGAATATGTCACGGCAAGAGCGCTGGCTCTACCGCGACATGCTTGACGTGTACTACGACAAGGAATCGCCATTGCCTCTAGATATGCAAGATATATGCGACAGCATCGGAGCAACTGACGATGAAGTTAAATCTGTTGCAAAAATATTGCGCCTTAAGTTTAACCAAGGAGAAACCGGATGGGTTCATGATCGCTGTGAAAAGGAACTTGATTCCTATCGTTCCAATGCAGAAAAGGCAAGAGATAATGGGAAAAAAGGTGGAAGGCCAAGGAAAAATAACCCATCCGGTTCCTTGCCGGTTGCCAGCGGGATGCAAGACGGAACCGGATTGCAACCGGATTGCAACCTACAAGAAAGCGGATCACAAGCTAACCATAAACCATTAACCATTAACCATAAACCACCATCTAAGGTCAAACCCACTGTCCCGGCTTCCGCCGAGACGGCCGAGGTTTTCGAATACTGGAAGCAGGTCATGAATCACCCAGCGGCACAACTGGACGCCAAGCGAAGCAAGAACATCGGCGCACGCTTGAAGGACGGCTACACGGTGAGCCAGCTATGCCGAGCTGTTGATGGCTGCAAGTACGATCCGTTCAGCCAGGGAGCCAATGACCGCCAAACGGTTTATGACGACATTGAGCTGATTTGCCGCGATGGCCCAAAGGTTGACAAGTTCATGGCAATTGCTGATCGAGGGCCGCAGCAGACAGGGCGCACCGTGAATCAGCAAAAAACATTGACCAACTTGGAACGTTACTTACAGGAAAATCCATCATGAGTGTAGAAATAGCAAAAGCAATTGCGGTACTGACAGCAGAGTTTGACTTGCCAGAGTTCGCGCCAGAGCGCATCCAGATTTGGATGGCCAAGCTTGGCGTGTTTCCTGCTGGCGTCGTAACTCGCGCCGTAAGCAACTTCATCGACACGAGCAAGTTCAAGCCGCAACTGTCAGATATTCTTGACCGATGCAAAACGCAACTGGATGGGAACTGGCTTGGTGCAGATGAAGCTTGGGCGCTGATGCCTAAGTCAGAGGCCGATTCAGCACTGATGACCGAAGAGATTGCGCAGGCCATGGCATCGGCCACCGACCTGCTGCAAATGGGCGACAAGGTTGCGGCGCGCATGGCGTTCCGGGATGCATACACGCGCCTTGTCGAGAAAGCGAAGCTAGAAGGCCGTCAGCCGGTTTATTTCCCATCGTTTGGTACTGACGTACAGGGAAGGCTTTCAATGCTAGCCAGCGCCGTTACAGCAGGCCACATCGCTATTGGCGTGGCTACCGATGCTCTGCCAGAACACGCATACGATCTGGTCAAGATGCTGGGCGTGAAAAATCATCCACTTCTTGCTGGCCCATCACCAGAAGGCAAGAAGCGCCTTGCCTCCTTGCTCCTTACTTTGAAAGCGGCTAAACCATGACTCACGCACTCCGATCCGAAGCAGAAGCGGCGTTTCCATTTCACCTGACCGACCGAACAGACCACAAGGCATGGGCCAAGCGCATCATTTATCGCTTTGAGCGCAAGGCAAAAGACTTATCACCAATACAAGTTGACCTTGCGCATGAGGCGCTAGGCATTGAAAAACAGAAGGAGAGCTAAGCATGTTGAAAATGATTTGGGCTTTGTTGTTTTGTCGTCATCGCTGGAATTTTGAGCGGAACATTCATGGCGATGAAATCAACTACCGTAGCGGAAATCGCAGCGAGTACTGGTGCGAGAAGTGCGGCCTGTACGAGTATCGCCCATCGCTACATAAAGACGAAAAATAAATGCAAACGCATGTTGCAAACGCATTCTTGATGCGCTATAGTTCTACCCATAGGCAGAGCATACTGTGATGCCAAACAAGGAGAGTAAAAATGGAACGTAAAGCAACTGAAAATTTTCAAGACTACAAATCGCGCCGCGCTGTTTCGAATTTGGCAGTAAAAAATATCAACAAGGATTCCAAGGGCGGAACTCGTACCTCTCGCCAGATGCTGCGCGACAGCATGAAACAAGCTGACAGTAAATTTGGCGGCTATGGCACAATTATTCGCGCTCATTTCGATAGCAAGCGCGCTCAAGCATAATTTTATTGCGCGCCAATTTAAGCCTTGGCGCGCACATTGGAGGAATTATGCCATCAAAGCAAACAGCCGCCATGGACAAGGCCCAGCGCCTTTACATGGCCGGCGAGACGAACGTCAAAGCCTTGGCGAAAAAATGCAAGGTCGATCCATCGAGCATCTACCGGGCCAAGTGGCTCTTGGCTATCAAGGCGGCGCAGAAATGAAAAAGCCGCGCAAGAAATACGTGCCGAAATACGTTGCACGAAATCCGATGGCTACATTCTTCGGCGGCATGAGTGGGCATCATGCGGACGAATTGGTAAAGTTGAACCTGATTAACCATGGCGCGATTGTGAATATTTGCCACGGTAGCGGGACAAAAGCAGATTGGGATCGTTTGGTTGGTGCGATCAACATGGGTAACGTAATGTGTGAGCAGGGAATCGGAAACGAGTTCCGCGCTGAAATGATCGATGCCCGTGACGCGCTTTGCGAATGTGGCAAGCGGTTTATGAAATCGGGGCGCTTTGGCTTCACTGGTGAAGAGTTGCAAGCTGTCAATGCTGGATTGGCTGCGCACGATGCCCAGGTAGAAAACGTCCGTGCAATCGATTTAGAGCGTGCGGCAGATGAAGTAATCCGGCGCATCCGACATGGCGTCAACACAACGAACGTTCGGGCTGAATTGTCCAGGCAATAACCGTCGGCCCGCGCTTCGGGCCGCACATTGGAGAAGAGAATGAGTAAAGAATCAGTAAAACGTGTTGAAGAATACATTGCGCGCCGTAAAAAATCACGCGGCATTGATGTTGAACATGTTCATAGCTTTGATGTTGGGCCTGATTGCGGAGTTGAATTGTTGCTATCTGATATTGAGGCAATTTTGTCCGCCGCCGCGCCCCAAGTGGTAGCGGATGAGCAGAAGAAGCAAGACGGCATCGAAGCGGCTGAATTGCAAACGCTGCTGATTACCGAATTCGAATGCTACCGCCCCACGTATCCCGCTGGCTTGATGGCCTGGGCCAAGAATGCCTTGCTGGACTGCTCGCCCCACCGCGCAGCCGCCCCGGTGCAGGCGCAAGAGCCGGTGGCCGACATTGACGACGCATTTAGCATCGCGGCGGCGGGCTGTATGTTCGGAAATGCTGATGCCGTCGAAAGCGCAAAGCACTGGTTCAAAGCAGGTCATGCGATGGGCCGTGGCGCTGCCGTGCGCGAATACATCGACAACGGCACTTTCCCCGCCCCGGCGCAGCCCGTGGCCGTGCCGGATGGCTGGAAGCTGGTGCCGGTTGAGCCAACTGACGCAATGATTCTTGGCCCCGGCGCCCTACGCACAGACGGGAAGGTGGCACGTATTCACCGCGATGTGTGGAAACGCATGCTTGCAGCCGCTCCCACCGCCCCAGCAGCGCAGGGCGATGTTGAAAAGCTTCTTGCAACTCTTATCGATAATGTCGATACGACAGGAAGTTATTATATTTACTTCAAAGACCAGAAGACATTCCCCCGAGAGGGATGGGAAGAGGCGTTCGACATAGACAAATGGCTAGCAGCTGCCAGCGCCGCTATCGCTGCCAAGGCGGCATCATGAGCGTCGTCTACACGGCTGATGTATTTTGCGATGGTGCAGAGTGCCCGAATTGGATTGCCGGGGTGACTTCCACAACGCCACCGCGAAAGTTTTCAGCACGCGCCATGTTCGCAAGCCGTGAAGGTTGGACGCGCAAAGGGCATAAGGATTTTTGCCCAAGTTGCTCAACCCCAGCGCCCACGGGCGAGAAGGAATGAAATGAATCTGACCGACCACGACAATGTAGCACAAGGCGCGATGCCAGAACCTACCAAGGCGAAGCAGGCGGAATATTACCGGCTGTATGCTGAAATCGAAGCATCGTTCGAACAGCAGCCATTCGTACAATACAAGCCAAAGTCACGCCTGATCCATGCTGAAGTGGTGCGGCGGATGGGATTGAATGAAGTGAAGGGGATGTGATGGATACCAATGAAGAGAAACTGAAAATCGCCATCAAAGCACTTGAAGACGTTTCTACCTGGACGTTTGGCTGGGATGGCGATTGTGGCGTGACGCGCTGCGCAGATGAAGCGCTGTCGGCAATCGAAGCCATCGCCCCGCCAGTAGCTGCGGGGAGCGTGGATACGGAAGGCCTGGACAAGGCGCTACAGGGGATGCAGACAGCAGATGGCGCAGGATATGCTGGAATTCTCGCCTGGGGCGCGCAGCAGCGGGAAGCGGAGAAATTGAAGGTGGAGCAATCCGTTGTATTGGCAGTAGATCAAGCGCATCAGCAAGCCAAAGATGCAAAATACCTGGCCAATGAACTGCGCCAGCGCGCCGAGAAAGCCGAAGCTGATGTAATCCGGTTTCAGCAAGAACGCGACAACCTGCTGAAGCTTGCCGTCTCACGGCGCGAGTGGGCCGAGAAAGCCGAAGCCGACATTGCCAAAGCTGATGCTGCCGCTGTAATCCTAGTGGGTGAAATGAATTATGAAATCACCCAGCGCCATGCGGCGGAAAAGGCGCTGAAGAAAGCCGAAGCCCGCGTGAAGGAGCTGGAGCGGGCATTATCGAACGGGACAGCAAAGCCAAGCTTGCTGAATAGCGATTCGTTCGTTGGGAGTAACGAGCAGACGTAACCCGCCACCGCGACGGCCTCGCGGCTTAAAGGAGAACATCATGGAAAAGATCATCACCGGCATCGAGTTCGCAATCCTCGTGGCCATCATCATCGGCATCATCATCCTGCTGAACGTCATGGAAGCGCGCCGCCGCATCAACGAGGCCAACAGCCAGCCCCAGGACGACGACCGGGCCAAGGAAGACGAGAAGCAGCGCCGCTGCATGGTGCACGAGGTCGACAGCAAGCCATGCGCCGATCTGGAGCCGTTCTGCGGTGAGGGTAAGAAGCCATGAAGCTGCTGCTGATCCTGGTTGGCTTCTTCGCCTGCATGTCTGTCGAGCGGGTAGGCTTCCGTAAGTGGTCGTTCGTGTTCCGCCCGGGAATTCTCTTTCTCCTGGTTATAGTGGCGCTGCTATGCTCTGGGTGTGATGCTCCAGTGCATGCAAAATATGACCAATGCATGCGCGCCGAGCTGTTCAAAGCATGCCTTGCCGCCGTTCCTGTGGGTCCTGTATCGGTGCATCATAACGACTGGGGAAAGGTTGTTGATGAATGCGAAACGGCTTCAGCCATGCAGTCCTTACGAAACCCACAGTACATTAAGCCGGAGTGCAAAACATGAAACGCGAACCAGTAGAGCGCGCCCTAGCCGCGGCGCGCAACGCCCACGCAATCCAGCGCGAGCAGTGCGTCATCATCCGCCACATGCCGCGTGGTGAGCGCCATCCTGACCTCGTGGCCATCCATGAGCAGGAAATCGCTGACCTGCGCGCAACAGTCAAACACTTGCATCGGAGGCAGTCATGACCTACGCCGCCTACGATATCTGCCCAATGTGCAAAGGCCCGCACTCGCTTGACCACTGCCCAAGATGGCGGGGAATACGGAGGAGCAAATGAAACACCCATCCCTAGGCGCCCAGCTTGCCGCAATCAAAGAGCTGTCATTGAAGGACGTAGGCCGCGAGAACTTCGTGGACATTCATACGTGGCATACGGCAGCTTGTAATGGACAAAGCGAGCACTGCGATACGTCGCAATTCAGCGAAAAAATTGTGGAGCGTATCAGCGCTATTTTCCAAGAACATTTCTGATATTTGTGGTAAAGTTATTGCTTGGTGATGCCCCTAAAAAGGTTAAGTCCAAATGCGCAATGCCCTAACGGGAGACGGACAGAAACTGCGTACATTGCCAAGCAGCGCGTAACTTCGGGATAAGCGCGGTGCCGGTGAAAACCCGGCAAGAACAGCAGTAGTGACGACGTGATAACGGGGATGGCCGAAAACCCATCCGCGCCACAGGCCAAGGCGAATGCGCTGCGGCAAACCCGCCGAAAGGCAGCCTTGCACGGCTTACGCGTGCTTCCTCAATCCGGGTTAGCGCCGGATACTTTCATCAGCTTGACCGCCGGAATGGCTGGGCTGCTGAAATACGCTCTACCAGGGGCAAGCTGCTATATGCTAAGAGGTACAGGGGTGTGAGAATCCCAAAGATCAACGCGTTGCTTAGCTCAGTAGAGAGCGCCAGCTATTTTAAGCTGGAGGATGGCTTAGCGGCCGGGTGCAACTCCCAAGCGCGCATCAGTTTCTAGAGTGGCTCACGCACGAGTCACCACACGCATGATGATTGAGGGCTATTGACTCATTAGAGTTAGCGCAGGAAGACTGCCAAATCAGTCATCAGTCGTGTGGTTAATGTGCCGACATAGTGAGGCTGTCGGTTAAATGAGGGTAAATGAGGAACTAGCAGCATTGCCACACTAGTTTTAACGCGTCATTAGCATAACGGATAATGCAGCGGAGTTCTATTCCGCCTGATGCTGGTTCGAATCCAGTGTGATGCTCCAGGTAAACTCGCCGCAGCCGATGCGGCCGCCTCCGGGCGTGACCTCCAACCTCATGACGCAGGGGTATCGGTAGCGTAGCGCGCTTGAAGCCTAAAGCATCTAAACCAACAGGTGGGACAGCAATAGGTAGCATTCAAGCAAACCGCACGCTGGGAAGCGCCGGGCCTTCGGGCATTGACTCACTCAACTATAGGAGTCATCAATGAATATCGAACAGCGCGCCCACGAGGCCGCAATGAGCCACCTACAATCATTAGGGGCTATTCCATTGCCACAAGAGGCAGCTAGCGCATACCAAAAGATTTATGAATCAATCGTGCAGCAGGATATGGATGCCGCCCTAACGCGTTGTGGCGGCTGGGAGAAAGCTGTTGAGTCGGCTGTGGATATGGCCCGACTTCACGAGCAAGGAATGGCAGCTATGTCGATGATGGATCTTCGCATGCAGATTGATGAGCTAAGGTCAAACAAGAAGCGCGCTAAAGAAACATGGTTGGCCGAGAATTTGAGCTTTGCAGCTATAGGAGCTATCCTTGGCGCGCTTGGGATGTGGCTCATGTAATCATCTGATAAATCCATTACGCAACGTTCTGTTGTATCATCGCTCCCATGTCAATAGCAGGAATACGAACATGGGACGCCCCTCCAAACTCAGTGAAGCCCAATGGGCGCAGATAGAAAAGCGCATCCATGCTGGCGAGACCCCAGCGCGCTTGGCTGCTGAGTTCAAAATCGACCGTGCAGCCATCACTCGCAGGCTTTCGCAACAGGTGCGAAACGTTAAAGCCGTTGCAAATCAATTGGTTGCAGCGGAGGACGCTTTGCGTGATTTACCTGTTGCGCAACAATTGACCGCAATAAGTCTCGCTGACCAGCTCCGGGCTATGAGCGCTCATCTGGCAAACGCAGCTACCAATGGGGCCTACACGGCATCGCATGCATCGAGCCTGGCCCGAACTATGGCTATTGGCATGAGTACGTTCGACCCTACTGACGACGCGTCTATCGCCAAGGTGCGCGGCATCAATGCCCTGACCAACTTGGCCAATAGTTCCAGCGAGATTGCCAGAGACTTGCTCAAGGCTAACAAAGAGAAGGCCGGTGAGCTTGATGAGCCTGGCCAGATGAACTGGACAATCAACGCCGTCGCGGCAGTCTCCAATGCGAGTTGATATCCCTGAAAAGCTGATGTTCATGCTGACCAGCAAGGCGCGGTACATCGGCGCTCGTGGTGGCAGGGGAAGCGCTAAGTCTTGGACTATTGCGCGCATCATGCTTATCCTGGGCACGACGAGGCGTATGCGCTTCCTCTGTACGCGTGAGGTGCAGAAGTCAATCAAGCAGTCCGTTCACAAGCTGCTGAAGGACCAGATTGAGGCGCTAGGGCTGCAACGCTTCTATCAGGTGCTGGACACTGAGATACGCGGCAAGAACGGTACGGAGTTCTCCTTCAGTGGTCTGAGCGACCAGACGGCGGACAGTATCAAGAGCTTTGAGGGCTGCGATTTCGTTTGGGTGGAGGAAGCCCAGTCTATCAGCAAGAAGTCCTGGAAGATCCTGATCCCGACAATTCGTAAGCCTGGCTCGCAAATCTGCCTGACATTCAATCCTGAGCTAGAGACCGACGACACATTCGACCGCTTCGTGGCGAATCCGCCTGAAAGCTGTGAAATCGTTGAAATGAACCACAGCGACAATCCATGGTTCCCTGCCGAGTTGGAGGCTGAGCGCCTACACGCCAAGAAGACCATGACCAATGCCGAGTATCAAAACGTTTGGGAGGGCAAGTGTATGCCTGCTGTAGCCGGTGCTATCTACTTCAACGAAATGACGGCGATGGAGGAGCAGAAGCGTATCTGCAACGTTCCATACGATCCAATGCTGAAAGTTCACGTTATATTCGATTTGGGGTGGAATGATGCCATGGCTATTAGTCTTGCGCAGAAACACGCATCTGAGATACGAATATTCGAATATCACGAAGAATCGTTCAAGACGCTAGACTATTATTCCAACATGCTTAAAGAAAAGCGCTACAATTGGGGAAATGTGTACTTGCCTCATGATGGCCGAACAAAAGACTACAAAACAGGTAAGAGCGCCGAACAAATCATGACTGAACTTGGATGGACGGTGAAGATTACCCCGAACATGAGTATCGAGGACGGAATTAAGATGACGCGCATGACGCTTGGCCGCATGTACGTGGACAAGGTGAAGTGTGAGCGGCTGATGCAATGCGCCAAGCGCTATCGGCGCAGCATCAACCAGCAGACGCAGGAGCCGGGCGCACCGTTGCATGACGAATGGTCACACGGCGCCGACAATCTGCGCTACGTGGCAGTGAATGCGGAAGATATGACAAACGACGACTGGGGCAAGATGGCCCCGCTTGAGCAGCCTCAACCAGACGAAGCCGGGATTTACTTCTAATGAGCGATACACTACGAAACTCCGGCCTGGCCAACTTGCTTAATGCGCGGCTGCAGCAGTGGGACGACGCACGCAAGACGCAGGAGCTGAAGATGCTCGACTGCTATCAAGACAAGCTTCGCATCCCACGCCAGGAAGACACGGCAGGCAGCGGCGCTGCCCGTGCACGCAAGACGCAAGGCTTGTTCCTTGGCTCGACACGCAACAAGATACGCGCAGCACGCGCAAAGATCACGGATGCGCTGTTTGGCAATGGGCAGCTCCCATTTGACACTAGCCCGAGCAATGAGGAGCTTGCCCCATTCGCTGACGTCACAGAGGACCTCGTAACCGATATCCTGGAGCGTATGTGCTTCCGTGACCTGCTCAACGATGGCGTGGATACGCTGGCTACCTATGGCACTGGCTTCATCTTCGGCCCATTCGTGCGTCGAGAGGTATTGCGCGAAACGGTTATCGATAGCAGCGCTGGCCTGAAGGAAGATAAGTACGAGTTCGACTTGCCATACTATGAGCTGGGCAATACGCTTGATTGCTATCCAGATCCTGAAGCACGCCGCTTAGGCAAAGGCGCCGGTATCTTCTGGGTGACGATGGAGAGCAAGCACACGGTCGAAGCCTGGAAGCGCGATAAGAGCTACAAGAACATCAGCGAGGCATTGATTAGCCCTGGCGACAATGGCGAAGAGACTGGCAGCGACCGTGCAAGCCAGATGCGTGCCAATGTGCAATACTGGTACAAGAATGACCGGATTAAGGTAGCGCGCTTCTTCGGCAAGGTTCCGAAGCGCATGTTGGCAGGCGGCGCACCTGATACGATGGCCGAGGCAGACGATGGCGAAATGGTTGATGCTGTCGTTATCATGGCTGGTGGCGTCATCGTCAAAGAGAACAAAAGCCCATACGATGGCATGGAGCCAGCCAAGCGTGCAGCCTACGAAGAGGAGCCACACGAGATGTGGGGTGTCGGTGTAGCAGAGAACAACGCGCCGCATCAGAAGGTCACGAATGCTGCTTTCCGTCTGTTCATGGAGGGCAAGGGCATGGCGCTGCTTGGAACGAGCGCTGTTGATCGTAGCGCCTTCATGCCGAATGAGGACTTCAAGAAGTTCCCTGGTAAGGTGTACCAGTTCAAGCCTGGCCTATCGCCAGACGCCAAGAAAGCTGCCATTCAAGAGTTCGTTCAGCCTGATATCACTGGCGGCTGGATGGATGTCATGCGCGTATCTGAGCAGATGAGCGATGACGACACAGGAATTACCAAGTACACCCAAGGCGACGACTCGCGCAACCTGAACAAGACGGCCACCGGCATCAGCATGATTATGTCGGCGTCCTCGCTGCCTATCAAAGAAGTCATCCAGCACATCGACCAAGATTGGATAGAGAAGATCGTTGGCGAGGTTGTCGTATGGGCGATCAAGTATATGAGCGTCGAAACCGTCACTAAGATCCATGGTGAAGAGGCAGGCAAGAAGTGGGAGCAGATTAAGGCCTTTGGCAAAACTTCCTTCATCGAATGGAAGGCAACTGGCACTGCTTCATTCATGCAAAAGGAAGTATTGGCGAATAAAGTTCGGGCATTTGCTGATTTTGCGATGGGGAATGAGCTTACTGCTCCGCTTATCGACCCGCGTGAGTTGCTTAACCAGGTGTGGGACGTTATGCAGATCGGCAAAGAAAGTCCGATTCTCAAAGAGGATGACGGCGCCAAGATCCCGCCTCAAGTCCAGCAGCAGATGCATCAGGCACAAGAGCAGATCAAGATGCTTGAGGCGTCGCTTGAGGAAATCGGGCAGAAGTACAACGAGCTTGAAGCGGACAAGAGTAACGAGCGCGACAAGATCTTGCTGGAGCGATATGGCAAGGAAACTGACCGCTTGAAGCTGATCTATCCAACAATGCCTGGCCAACTGGCGGTTGTCATTGCTGCGAACATGGGCCTTGATGTGATCGAGGAACAGCAGGAGCAAATGCAGGGTGAGACTATTGAGCCGCCGTCTGTTGGCGCTCCTGTTGCCATGCAGCAGCCTGAAATGCCAGAGCCAGAACCGGCCCCGCAAGAAATGCAGCAACCAGCACCAGAAATGGAACCGCAACCTATGCCAGAGCAGCCTATCGCGCCGCCAGAGCAAATTAATCAGGAGCAATAAAATGGGCCTTATCGTAGATCCTGGCAGCACAATCACCACACAAGTTCAAGATGGCGAGTCAATCTCAATAACCACAAGGGAGGCGGCCACTTTGGCGTCGGTATCCGGTATGAGTCTTACTCCCGGAACGGTAATCGGCCCTATCTTCAACCAGACAAAAGTGTTTGGCCCGTATTCTGCCGGGATTTATTCTGTAACAGCTTTTGGAGACAGGGCCACGGCAACCAATTTGGTTATTCCTGGACTCCCATTGGTTGTTTCTGGTGTATCAGTTGACCAGGCGCAGTCCTATCAATTTGCGGCAGTTGGTGACAGTCTTACTTACCAAAACACATATGGCAGCCCAATTCTTTCTCGCTCCATTGGCTTCATGGTGTGGGCAAGCGTTCTTTCTGAGGGCCGCATCGGCTTCAAAAATGAGTTTAACTTTGGCGTTGCCGGTGAAACTACTGCGCAAATCTTGTCTCGATTGCCTAACGCAATCATGTTGATGAAGGCTGCGAACATAAAATTCTGTTCGGTGCATGGCGGTACAAACGATATCTCTAGCACGTCGCCAATCATTCCATCGTCGCTTATAGTTTCGAACTTAGTGGCCTGCTATAACCTCTTGCTTGCTGCCGGCATCACTCCCATCGCGTTTCCTATCACGCCACGTTCATACCAAATGACGGCTACCGTCACGCAGCGCCATCAACAAGCAAATGATCTGCTAAGGAAGGCTGCGCAAGAGATCCCAGGCGTAATAATCTTTGACCCTACGATGGCACTTTCCGACCCTAATTTGTCTGATGGCTCGCCTATTGGCGGAACTCCACCTACTGGCGGAACTGCGCTTGAGATTGCCGCTCGTGCTGTTGCCGATACTATCGACGGATTGCACTGGTCATGCCGAGGTGCGTTCAAAGTGGGCAGGCGATTCTTCAGTGCTGTTGAGGCTAAATTAGCCAAGATCCCGCAGATTTGCTATAGCGCGGCAGACCTTTACAACGCCACAGAAAACCCAATCGGCAGCATGATGCTTAATCCTATGATGCAAGGTACAACCGGCACTGTATTAGCTGGCGCATCTGGCACCGTTGCAACTAATTGGACCATGTCCCGTCAAAGCGGGACAACTGGTGCGGCAGTCTGTTCAAAGGGAACATTTAATCTTGATGACGACAATGTAGTTACAACGCAAATTATTTCAATGTCGGCGCCAGGTGGATCGTCCACGGAGGTATTTAGATTTTATCAAGTCGCCGCTATCTCAATGGCCATTGGGGAAAAGTTCTTTGGGGCAATGCACGTTACAATTTCAGGTATTGGTGCTGATTCATTGCGATATGTAAAGTTAGTAGCGACAGATGGTGCTGCTCTCTCGACTGGGTTGGCAGAATCTACCGGCCTTTATATGCCCAATAATTCATGGGCTGGCGTCATTGAAACTCCCGTGGCAACTGCTACTGCTGCTAACACGCAACTTCTCAGGCTTGAAATTGGCCTTGACGGAACAGTAAGCGGGAATGCCGTCACCGTTACTGTGCGTCAAGCTGTTTTCCGCAAAGTGATTGGCTGATAGGCTATATGGAAGATAAAAATCGGCTAAAAGAAATAGACGATGCGCTTGCGGCATTTGAAAAATGTTACAAGCACGTTGTTTATGAGATAGAATCGCGCATGAAGGCGAAGATTGTTCAACTCATTCAAACGAATGACGAACAAGTAAGGGGTGAAATCAAAGCGTACCAAAGCTTATTGGATTTGCCCCAGCAGTTGCAGCAAGAGCGCCAATCACTGACCGCACTACCCGATGAGGGCGCGCAAAGTGGGGCGTTAATAGAGTTTTGACCAACTACGGATTACCTTAACAGGCCCGCTTAGGAGCAGTAAAAATGCCAGAATTGACCCCGGAACAGCAGTACAAAAAGGAATATGACGAAGCGACAGCAGCACTGGACGCGGCGGAAAACGGCGTAAAGCCTGAAGCCACTACCGCACCGGCAAAGGAGCCTGAAAAGGTTGTCGAAGCCGCGCCAGAAGCCAAGCCAGTCGATGCACAAGCAAAGCCAGAAGATAAGGCGCCTGAAACCGTCGAAGAATGGCGGGCAAAGGCAGAGAAGGCAGAAAAGCAGGCGCGCGATAACCAGGCTTGGGGAACCAAGCAGGCGCAGGAATTGGCCGCATTGAAGCGTGAGCGTGAACAGCGCGAGCGTGAGGCGACCAAGCCGGCAATCTTGGACGACAACCCTGAACTGGCTGAGGCCATCCGTCACGTTGTCAATAATCCGGCGCCGCAGATCGCAGCGCAAGAGCGGCAGCAGCAATGGCAAGCAACAATCGAGGCGGCGCATCCTGGCATCTTCGACCCAGCCATTGACCCGCAGCTTGAAACTGCAATTGCTGATCGCTTGAAAGCTCTTGGCGAAGATGTGCACAACCCTTTGAACGTAATCCGGGAAATCGCGGCAGAGAAAGAATTGTATGCAGTGCGTAAGGCGACAGAACGATTCGCCGCTGAACACGCAAAGCAACAAGAAAAAAGCGCAATGAGCGTACCAACTCCGGGCGGTGGTGGTCAGCAACGGCAAGCCCCCGACGTAGATGCGGACGCAGCAAAGCGCATCCTGAACATGAGCGACGCAGATTTCGAAAAGGAAGTCCGCCGAGTTAAAGGCTATTAATTTAATCCGATAGGAGCACTACCATGGCTTTGACCAATCTTACTACCCTGCCACCAGGCACCCAAGCGTTCTATGACCGCAATCTGCTGCGCCGTGCACAGCCGGCCGAAGTCTATGGCCGTTTCGGCCAAAAGCGTCCATTGTCGCAACGATCCGGCAATCAGATCAAATTTCGCCGCTACTCGCAACTGGCGCCAGCATCGACCCCGCTGACGGAAGGCGTCACGCCTGCCGGTTCGCAACTGGCAGTGACGGACATTCTGGCGACGCTGCAACAGTTCGGCGATTACGTCACCCTGACCGATATGGTCAGCATGACCAATCAAGATCCTGTCGTGACCGAAGCCACTGACGTATTGGGTGACCAAGCAGGTACGACCATCGATCAGCATCGCCGCGATGTTCTCGTTACCGGCACCAACGTCGCATACGCTTCGGGCGTGGCATCCCGTGCGCTGGTGGCCGCCAAGATTACCGCAACCGATCTGGATCGCGCCATTCGCTTCCTGAAGGTGCAGAATACCAAGTTCATGAAGGAAGGCCTGTCGTCGTCGCAAAATGTCGGCACTGGCGCCGTTCGCAAGGCTTTCATCGCTGTGGCACACCCTGACGTTGAATTCGATCTGGAATCAATCACTGGCTACCGCGCAGTGAGCGATTACGGCTCGATGGACGGCGTAATGGAAGATGAAATCGGCGCGTACAAGAATATCCGCTTCGTTTCCTCGACCAATGCCAAGATCTTCTCAGGCGCTGGCGCTGCTGGCACGACCGTACTGAAAAACAACGGCGCTAACTTCGACGTGTACGCAACCATGATCTTTGGCGCTGACGCCTACGCTGTCATCCCACTGGCTGGTGCTGGCATGATGACCGAAGTCAAGCCGCTCGGCTCGGCTGGTACGGCTGACCCGCTGAACCAGCGCTCGACCGTGGGCTGGAAAGCGACGACTACTACGCGTATTTTGAACGACGCATGGCTTTTGCGCGTCGAATCCGGGGCTAGCCTGTAATGAATCAGGGCCGGGGAAACTCGGCCCGCTAACATCAAAGGAAACATCATGGCATACACCATCAATACCAACACCATGCACCAGGTACGAAACCAGACCATCGGCCAAGTTACCTCCGATGCGGGCGCCGCTGCTGACACGCTCTTCGTCACGGGCTATCGTCCTCGAGTAGTGCGCTTCATCAACCTGACCGACCGCAGCACCATCGAATGGTTTGAAGGCATGGCCGACGATTCGGCTATCCTGACCGTTGCAGCTGGTACACGTACTTTGGTCACAAGCTCCGGCGTCACTCCTTCGGCAAGTGGTTTTACAGTAAAAGCGGCAACTCTGGTTGCATCGAAAGTTTTCACCTACGAAGCCATCGGCTAAGTTTCGGCCCGCTTCGGCGGGTTTTCTTTCAAGGAGATAAGAATGACCAAGATTGCAAAAGATGAATTCGGTGCGGAAGACGCGCCAAAGATGTTCAAGCTGACCATTGCCGCCGAAGACAGCGCAGAAGGCCGTAGTGATGTTTTCGTTGGCCACAACTATCATTCGTACCTGATCCAGCGTGACAAAGAAGTGATCGTTCCTGAGGGCGTGATTGAAATCCTGCGCAATACCGTGGTCGATACCGTTGGCGCCGACAAAGCGCCTATCAAGATCCCCCGTTTCAACATCAGCGTTTCGGCCGTCTAATGTCCACCTCCTACACGCTCCCGACCCAAGGCATCCTTACCGATGCGCTCGAAATCATGGGCGTGTTGGCGCAAGGTCAGACGGCGCCGGCTGATGATTATCAGAAGGTGCTGACAGGGTTGCAGAATATCCTGAAAGAGCTTCCGCTTCACGGCGTGGTATGGCCAAAGATCACGCCTGCGCCTGTCGCGCTCGCGTGGTCTGCGCTGACGCCTGGCGTGGTCGCTATGCCGGCCGATTACTACGGTGCGCCTGCTTTCACGCGCACTGTGAACGGTGGCCATCCGCCTGTCTACGTGATCGCCAAGGCGGAATACGACCGTCTGCAATACGACTATATCGACCCGATTGCGAATCCCTCGCTTGAGCCGCAGCGTATCTACATTGCGCCGAACAACGTGGGCTACCTGTGGCCCATCCCCTCCGCCAACCCATTTCTGCAACTGACGTATCAGGCAATCGAAATGGATGCGACCGTATCCACCGTGCCGGACGTTGCGCAAGCATGGATCGGCGGTCTTGGCCTGTGGGTGGCCAATGAGTGCGCTGTAAAGTTTAGCGTGCCTATGGCTGATCGCCAGGACATTGAACGCCGCTTCTTGCAGCGCCGACAGCTAATGCTTGCCTATGCTGCTGAGACTGCGCCAATCTGCTTTGAGGTAGTAGGCTGATGCCGCGTATATCCTTCCTATCAGCATCAAACAAGACGCGCTCGGTAATTTCCAATGCCCAGCGCTGCATAAACTTGTATCCTGAGATTGGTACGCCGGATGCTGCTGCGCCAATGACGTTCTACAGCACGCCAGGCCGTAAGCTTTGGTCTACTGTGCCTGGTACTGGCGCAATCCGTGGAATCTACGAAACTAGCAAGGGCCAACTATTCGCCGCTCGTGGCTCGGGCCTGTATAGCCTTTCCGGGACGGATTGGGTATTTGTTGCGTCGCTAGGGAATTCTGCCACTCGCGTTTATGGCTCCGACAATGGATTGTCTGCCGTGTTCGTTGACGGATCGACTACGGCGCCAACATTCAACCTATCTACCCTAGCTGTTGGATCAATGTCCGGCGCTGGCTGGTATGGCTCAGATTATGTAGATTTCCTGAACGGGTTTTTTATATTTAATAGGCCAGGTACTGGGCAATTTTACTGGTCTGGAGCTTATGCACTTACTCTTGATCCACTTGACTTTGCTACTGGTGAGTCAACCCCGGATAAGGTTGTTCGTGCGATTCGCGACCATAACGAAATATGGCTATTCGGTGAGAAGTCTCTTGATGTGTTTTCGCCATCTGCATCTGCATCGGCAGCTTTTGAGGCTATCAGTGGCGCAGTGCAAGAGACTGGTTGCGCTGCCGCTGGTTCTATTGCTCCAATGGACAACACGCTTTACTGGCTTGGCAATGATAAGCGAGGCGGTGCGATGATCTGGCGTGCCAATGGTTACAGCCCAGCGCGTACCAGCACGCATGCTCTTGAAGAGGAAATTCGGAAGTATCCGCGCCTGGATGATGCTATCGCCTACAGCTACCAGCAAAGCGGTCATTCGTTCTATGTGATTACGTTCCCGACTGCAAAGAAGACATGGGCCTATGATGCAGCTACGCAGTTGTGGGCTGAGCGTGCTTATCGCCTGGAAAACAACCAATATGAGCAGGTTCGCGATAGTTGCTACTGCTTTTATCAGCGCAAGCATCTGGTTGGCG
>Ga0065714_10002335_pt1 | contig 39350 bp, 33 predicted proteins | sample MisRhiReplicate2_FD_59101 | JGI IMG/M metagenome (GOLD analysis project Ga0065714, IMG submission 59101) | Miscanthus rhizosphere microbial communities from Kellogg Biological Station, MSU, sample Rhizosphere Soil Replicate 2: eDNA_1 v2... | ecosystem: Host-associated > Plants > Roots >... | reverse complement strand
GGGGGCCATAAAAGGGGGCTTGGGCGGCCAGGACATATGCACCCTGGCGAGGGAGCTTGCTCAGGGCAACAGCAGCCCCTGCTCACGCTCGCACAACTGCACCACGTAATCCCACAGCACCCGCAATCGCACGGATTTGTGCAGTTCGCGACGAGTGCTGATCCAGTAACTGCGGCGGATGGTTTCGTCCGGCAGCAACGGCACCAGCGTCGGGTCGCCGCTGGCCATGTAGCAAGGCAGCACGGCGATCCCCAGGCCCGAGCGCGCGGCCTGTTGCTGAGCGATGACGCTGGTGCTGTGGAACACCACCCGAGGGTTGCGGCAGAAGCTGTTGAGGAACATCAGTTCCTGGCTGAACAGCAGGTCATCGACATACCCGATCCAGGCGTGGCGGGCCAGGTCCTCGCGGCTGCGCAGTGCTGGCGAGCGGTCCAGGTAGGCCTGGCTGGCGTACAGCGCCAGGCTGTAGTCGGTGAGTTTGCGGGTGACCAGCAGGTCGGCCGCCGGGCGTTCGAGGTGAATGCTGATTTCCGCCTCACGGTTGAGGATGCTGACAAAGCGCGGCACCGCCACCAGTTCCACTTCCAGCCCCGGATAACGCTGGAACAGCCCGTCCATGCGACTGGCGAGGAACATGATGCCCAGCCCTTCGGTCACCCCCAGGCGGATCTTGCCCAGGGGCGCACTGGATTGGGTGATGTCCTCCTGGGCCAGCAACGCCACGTTTTCCATGGCTTCGGCGTGCTTGAGCAGCGTCTCGCCGGCCGGGGTCAGTTCATAGCCCTGGGCATGCTGGACAAACAGCGCGGAGCCCAGGCTTTTTTCGATGGCCTCGATGTGCCGGGCCACGGTGGCGTGGGTGGTGTTCAGCCGCCGTGCAGCCGTCAGCAGACGTCCGCTGCGTTGCAGCTCCAGGAAATAACGCAGGTCATTCCAGTCGAACATGAAGCGATCCTTGAACGCGCCTGAAGGCATGACTGTTTATAAACGCACAGCCGCTGCGCAAAAACTAACATTCTTTTGACGAAAACTAACAACTAGGATGGATCCCACAAAAACAAGAATGAGGTCGCGAATGCAACCTGTCGTCGATGAATACGATTACGTGATCGTGGGCGCCGGCCCTGCCGGATGCCTGCTGGCCAATCGGCTGTCGGCCAATCCGCAACACCGGGTGCTGCTGCTCGAAGCCGGTGGGCGCGACAACTATCCGTGGATTCACATCCCGGTCGGCTACCTGTTCTGCATCGGCAACCCACGCACCGACTGGTGCTTCAAGACCGAAGCACAACCAGGCCTGCAAGGGCGCGCCCTGAGCTACCCTCGCGGCAAGGTCCTGGGTGGCTGCTCCTCCATCAACGGCATGATCTACATGCGCGGCCAGGCGACGGACTACGACAGCTGGGCCGCCGAGGGCAATTCCGGCTGGGCCTGGAACGATGTGCTGCCGCTGTTCCGCCAGAGTGAAAACCACTTTGCCGGCGCGTCCGAATTCCACGGCGCCGCTGGGGAATGGCGGGTCGAACGCCAGCGCTTGTCATGGCCGATTCTCGATGCCTTCCGCAGCGCCGCCGAACAGAGCGGCATCCCCAACGTCGACGACTTCAACAGCGGCGACAACGAAGGCTGCGGCTACTTCCAGGTCAACCAGAAAGCCGGGGTACGCTGGAACGCGGCCAAGGCGTTTCTCAAGCCGATTCGCCACCGCGCCAACCTCACGGTATTGACCGACGTCGAGGTCGACCGCGTGTTGCTGCGTGACGACCGCGCCCACGCCGTCAGCGCGCGCTGGCAAGGCAAGGGCATGACCTTCAAGGCCCGCAAGGAAATTGTCCTGTGCGCCGGAGCCGTTGGCTCGCCGGGCATCCTGCAACGTTCCGGGATCGGCTCGCGCAACCTGCTGCAACGCCTGGGCATCGGTGTGACCCATGAACTGCCCGGTGTCGGCGGCAACTTGCAGGACCACCTGCAACTGCGGCTGATCTACCAGTTGGAAAACGCCCGCACCCTGAACCAGATCGCCGGCACCCTGTGGGGCAAGATGGGCATGGGCCTGCGCTACCTGTACGACCGCAGCGGCCCACTGTCCATGGCCCCCAGCCAACTCGGTGCATTCGCCCGCTCGGGCCCGGAACAGGCCTCGGCCAACCTCGAATACCACGTACAACCGTTGTCCCTGGAACGCTTCGGCGAACCGCTGCACAGCTTCCCGGCGTTCACCGCATCGGTCTGCGACCTGCGCCCGCAAAGCCGTGGCCGGGTGGACATTCGTTCGCCCGACCCGCACGAAGCACCGCTGATCCAACCCAATTACCTGAGCCATCCCGAAGACTTGCGGGTCGCCGCCGACGCCATCCGCCTGACCCGACGCATCGTCGCGGCCCCGGCCCTGAGCGCGTTCAAACCGGTGGAATACCTGCCGGGCCCCAGCCTGCAAACCGAAGAGGAGCTGCACCAGGCCGCAGCCCGGATTGGCACGACGATTTTCCACCCGGTCGGCACGTGCCGCATGGGCCAGGATCGCGACGCGGTGGTGGATGCGCAACTGCGTGTCCACGGCATCAAGGGCCTGCGCATCGCCGACGCCTCGATCATGCCGCGCATCACCTCGGGCAACACCTGCTCGCCGACCTTGATGATTGCCGAGAAGGCGGCGCAGATGATGCTTGAGGCAGACACAAGAATCACCACGCCCCAGAAGGAGCCGGCCACGGTCTGAAAAACAGCAGAGCCCCCCTGTGGGAGCGAGCTTGCTCGCGATAGCGGTCTGTCTGCCACGCATAGGTTGAATGTGCCGCCGCTATCGCGAGCAAGCTCGCTCCCACAAGGGGATGGGTCGATTCAAGGAAAGTGTGTCAAATCAGGAGACGCCACCCCGGCGTCGCAGTGGAACAACAAAAACAATCACTGTGAGGGATACCGCTATGTCCGAGCATGTTCAGTCCCTGGAAGCCACGCGCAGCGTCGGCACCAGCCAGGAAACCCAGAAAGTCATCTTCGCCTCGTCCTTGGGGACGGTGTTCGAGTGGTACGACTTTTTCCTCTATGGCGCCCTGGCGGCGGTGATCAGCAAGCAGTTCTTTGCCGGGGTCAACGACACCACCGCGTTCATTTTCGCCCTGATGGCGTTCGCCGCCGGCTTCATCGTGCGGCCATTCGGGGCACTGGTGTTCGGCCGGCTGGGGGACATGATCGGGCGCAAATACACCTTCCTGGCGACCATCATCCTCATGGGCCTGGCGACGTTCTGCGTCGGCCTGCTGCCCAACTACGCCAGCATCGGCATCGCCGCGCCGATCATCCTGGTGGTGTTGCGCATGCTCCAGGGCCTGGCCCTGGGCGGTGAGTACGGTGGCGCGGCGACCTACGTTGCCGAGCACGCGCCAATGGGCAAGCGCGGTTTTCATACCAGCTGGATTCAGTCCACCGCTACCCTCGGGCTGTTGCTGTCGCTGCTGGTGGTGCTGGGCTGTCGCTACTTCACCGGCGATCAGTTCGAAGTCTGGGGCTGGCGCATTCCGTTCCTGCTGTCGATCCTGCTGCTGGGCATCTCCACCTGGATTCGCCTGAGCCTGCATGAGTCGCCGGCCTTCCTGAAAATGAAAGAAGAAGGCAAGTGCTGCAAGGCGCCGATCCGCGAATCCTTCGGCAAATGGGAGAATCTCAAGGTGGTGCTGATCGCCCTGTTCAGCATCAACGCCGGGCAAGCGGTGACCTTCTATGCCGCGCAGTTCTACGTGCTGTTTTTCCTCACCCAGTTCCTGAAGATGGACCCGGCCCTGGCCAACAGCTTGCTGATTGTCAGCGTGGTGATCGGCGCACCGTTCTTCATCTTTTTCGGCTGGCTGTCGGACAAGGTCGGGCGCAAACCGGTGCTGATGATCGGGCTGCTGCTGGCCACCGCGCTGTACTTCCCGATCTTCAAGACCCTGGCCCACTACGCCAACCCGGCCATCGACCAGGCGAGCCGCCAGGCACCGATCACCGTGATCGCCGACCCGGCAACCTGTACCTTCCAGTTCGACCCGGTGGGCAAGGCGCGTTTCGACAGCCCTTGCGACAAGGTCAAGACCTTCCTGGTCAAGCAAGGCCTGCCCTACAGCAGCGTCGCGGCCCCGGCCGGCAGCACGGTGCAGGTCAGCGTCGGTGACGTGAAACTCGAAGGTTACGACGAAGCCGCCCTGCGCGGCGCCGTGACCCTGGCAGGCTACCCGCAACAGGCCGATACCCAGCAGATCAACCGGCCGATGATCGTGGCCTTGATCGTGGCGCTGATCATCATCTCCGCGATGTGCTACGGACCGCTGGCAGCGTTGATGGTCGAACTGTTCCCGACCCGCATTCGCTACACCTCCATGTCCCTGCCCTATCACATCGGCAACGGTTGGTTCGGCGGCTTCCTGCCCACCGTCTCGTTCGCCCTGGTGGTCTACACCGGGGATATTTTCTATGGGCTGTGGTACCCGGTGGTGATCACCGGGGTGAGCCTGGTGGTGGGCATGATCTGCCTGCGGGAAACCCGGAACGTGGACCTGGATAAAAACTGAGGACGAAACCGTGGCGAGGGCACTGGCGCCCTCGCCAGCGGATCAGAAGCGCGCCTTCACGGTCATGGTGAAGTTGCGCGGCTCACCGTAATAGTTACCGAAACCCTCGGTACCGATGGTGGTGTAGTAGCGCTTGTCGAACAGGTTGTTGCCATTGAGGGCCAACGACCAGGTGTCATCGATGCGGTAGCCGACGCGGCCATTCCACACGGCATAACCGGCCTGGGTGATCTTCTCGCCCGTCGCTGGCGATACCCGGAAGTTGTCGCTTTGGGCATTGACCCCGGCACCGACACTGAACCGTTCGAACGCTCCGCCGAGGGCATAATCGCCCCACAGGCGCAGCACATGACGCGGCACATAACTGTTGAACGAACCACCGTTGAGGCTGGTGTCTATGTCGCTGAGGGTCTTGGTCTGGGTGTAGGTGTAGCCGGCAAGCAGTTGCAGGCGCTCGATGACTTCACCGCTGATCTCGGCTTCGAAGCCCTGGGCGCGAACCTTGCCGGCGTTCTCATAGCAGTAACCGTCCGAGGACGCACAACTTGAGTTGTAGTCGGTCTGGGCCTGGTCTTTCTGCAGCGTGCGGAACAGGTTGAAAGCACTGTTCAAGCGTCCCTCGAACCACTCGCCCTTGATCCCCAACTCATAACTCTCGCCCACCAGGGGCTTGAGCGCCGCGCCGCTTTCGGAGCGATAGTTGCCCTGGGGCGTGAAGATATCCGAATAACTGGCATAGGCCGTCAGGTGCTCATTGAGGTCCAGCAGCACGGCGGCAAACGGCGTGACCTGGCCGGTCTCCGTGCTCTTGGCGTGCTCCGAACCACCCGTGAGGAACACCGAGTCGGTCTTGGAGCGGTACCAGCTCACCCGACTGCCGACGACAAAGGTCAGCGGGTCCGCCAGTTTCAGGCGCAGGGTCGAATACATGCCTTGCTGCTGGGTAACGGTCTTGACCGGGCCACCGCGCGTCGAGTTTTCAATGAAGTAACTGTCGTCCGGTTCGGGAATATGTCGATCCGGATCGAACACGTTCTGCTTCTGTGGCAGCAGTGCCACCGAGAAGAAGTCATCCTTGTCCGAACGACTGGCGTTGAAACCAACGATCAATTCATGTTGCTGCCCCAGGGCGTCGAACTTGCCGTCCAGGTAGGCGTCGAGGCCGTAATCGACCTGGTCGTAGTCGTACATGCTGCCCAGCAGGTTGGTGGTCGAGGTGCCTGGCGCCACCGAACCCGATGCAAAGGCGTATTTGATGTCCTGGGTATTTTTCGTATAGACACCGGCTACCTTCACCGCCCAGTCGTCATTGAGCTGATGCTTGAGATCGCTGAACACCGTGGTCCGTTGGCTGCGCCAAGTGTTCCACGACGGATCCAGGCAAGTGGAACGGCTGAGTTTCAGATCGCTGCCGTCGCGGTAGCGAGGAAGCCCGCCCCAGCAAGGGCTTGCATCGACGTCTTCATAGGCAACGCCCACGCCGAGCGTCGTGTCGGGCGACAGATCGAAATCCAGGGCACCGTAATAAATCTGGTCCTTGCGCCGGGCATCGTCGTAGAAATAATGCCGGCTCTGCTCGGCGATCACCGCCCTGCCCCGCACGGTGCCGGAATCATTCAACGGGCCACCGGTATCGACCTGCCCGCGGTAGTTGTCCCAAGTGCCGCCCGAGAGGCTGAGTTCGGTCTGGGCCGTGGCCTGGCCACGCTTGCGGACAAAATTGACGCCACCGGAAGTACCGCCCGCGCCTTTCATCATCCCTGCGGCACCGCGCAGGACTTCGACCCGGTCGTAATAAGCCATGTCGCTGCTGAAACTGTCGGCCTGGACATAGCTGTTGCCCATGTCCAGCGGAACGCCGTCGTATTGATACTGACCGGACATCCGGAACCCACGGGAATAGAAATACTTGCCGCCCATGGTCGAGTCGTAGACGGTGATGCCGGGGGTCTTTTCCATCACTTGATCGATGGTGTTGAGGTTCTGGTCATCGAGCATCTTGCGGGTGATCACCGTCACCGACTGCGGCGTTTCGCGCAGGGAGTGCTCGCCCTTGCCGATGGTCACCGCGCCCGTCGTGTAGGAACCACTGTTCTCGGTGGTCGCCCCGAGCATCTGTGCCTCGATGCTGGTTGCTCCCAGTTCCATGACCGAACCGTTGGCGGGCAACCGGCGCAGCACGTACGTGCCGTTGGCCTGGGGCTCAGCTTGCAGGCCGCTCCCGCCAAGAATGCGAGCGAAGCCGTCAGCCACGCCGAAAGAACCTCTCAGGCCGGGCGATTGCAGATCCTCCAGTTGCCGGGCATCAAACGAAAGGGCGACACCGGCGGCGCTGGAGAAACGGGTCAGCACATCCACCAGGCTGCCGGCGCCGATATCGTAGGCCTGCACCGAACGCTGCTGCACCGAGGCGCCTGGAACCGGGTTGGCATTCACGGCCGTGGCGCCGGCGGTGGTGACAGCCAGCAAGCCGATTTTCACTGCAAACACCAGACGGCCTGGCGCGCTTACCCAAGGCATATTTCCCCTCCCCAAAACGGTCGATAAAAACTCACTGAGGAAGAGCCGAACGATGAGGCTGAAAAGTGCAGGGGCGGATATTTTTATTACACAGCGTCACCGCCGCTCGCCACCTGCGACCTGGACCCAGAATCGGCTGTAGCGCGTCACCCGCAACGAAAAGCCGCTCTCCAACGCCGCCAGGGCGAGGTCAGTGTTATCGACAGGAAACACACCGGAGACCTTCAAGTCGCCAATCGCCGGGGCCCAGCGCAGCACACCGGGGCGATAGCGCGACAGTTCATCCAGCAGCGCCGCCAGGGGACGGTCAATGGCGATGATGCTGCCCTTCTGCCAGGCACCGACCGACACATCGTTGCCCCGCAACGTGCCCAGCGACCGCTCATTGAAATCCAGGCGCTGGCCGGCTTCGACCCGCCTCCTTGACCCCATCGCCGACAGACTCACCTCGACCGCTTTCTCCAGCACCGCCACTTCGCCGCCTCGCACCTGACCACGGACGATAAACCGCGTGCCCAGCGCAAGCACCTCGACCGGCCCCGTCACCACTTTGAACGGACGCTGCAAGGGATCGACCGCCGTCGTCACAAGCACCTCACCCTGCAACAACTCCACGAGCCGCTGCCTCCCATCGAAACGAACATTGATCGAGGTATCGGTGTTGAGCAGGACCGTGCTGCCATCAGCCAGTTGGAACTCGCGACGCTCGCCCACGGCGGTGCGGTAATCGCAAAACAGGTTTTGGCTTGCCTGACTGCGCCAGCCCAGCCAGCCCAGGCCGCCAGCGGACGTCAGCAGCAAAACGCTACGCAATACCTGGCGGCGGGATCGATGGTGGGCGTCGCTCAAGGTCGGTGCGGCCAGGGCGCCCGGTACGCTTGCCATCTGCTCGGCCACTGCCGCCATGCGTTGCCAGGCTTGGCCGTGCAGCGGATCGGCAGCCAGCCAGGCGCGCCAGTCGGCCCGGTCCGCGTCGGTGGTGATACCGGAATGCAGCCGGGCGTACCACTGCGCCGCCACGCGAATGGCGTGCAACTCTTCAGGGGGCAGGTTCATGAAAGCTGCAGTTGAATCTGCATCAGNCAGCAATGCTCCATGGCCTTGGCCATGTGATTGTTGACCGTGCGTACGCTGACACCCAGGCGTTCGGCNATTTGCGGGTAAGTCAGGCCATCGAACTGCGACAGGATGAACGCCTGCCTNACCCGCGGCCCCAGCCCCAGGAGCAAGCGGTCGATCTCCATCAGGGCCTGGAGCATGATTGCCTGCTCTTCCAGCGAGGGGTGCTGCTCTTGCGGCATGGCCGCCAATACTTCGAGGTAGGATTGCTCCAGCGAGCGACGGCGAAACAGGTCGATCAACAGCCCTTTGGCGATCATCGACAGGTACGGTCGTGGCTCACGGATATCCAGCGCAGTGCGCGCCTTGATGACCCGCACAAACGTATCCTGGGCAAGGTCCGCGGCATCGAAGGTGTTGCCCAAACGCTTGCGCAGCCAGCCCTGGAGCCAACCATGATGATCACTGTACAGAACGTCGACAGCACTGCGTAGGGACAGATCGTTGGCGGACATGGCAATGGAATAATTCGCGACTGATAATGACTCGCATTGTCATGGAGCCTATCGCCGCTTGCAACCCAAACATGCCCGGCCACCACCCACTCGCTGGAATGACTCAGTTCATGGAGTGACTTTTTACCGTGCTTTCCACCAGGTCCAGCATCTGTCCCAGCGCCCAGGGCTTGGCGATGAACGAAGCATGATGCTTGATTCCCGCGCTTTCCGGGGTCTCGAAACCGGACATGATCAGCAGCGGTATCTGCGGCCAGCGGTCGCCGGTCAGGTTGGCCAGGTCCGCGCCGTCGATCTTTCCGGGCATGGTGATATCCGTGAGCAACAGGTCGACGTAATGGGCGCTCTCTTCGAGAAACGTCAACGCCGCGTCGGCGCTTTCCCGAGGCTCCACGACAAACCCTTCCTCCTCGAGAATTTCACAGAGGAACTCCAGGATGGTCGGATCATCTTCCACAACGAGAATCAAACGTGTAGTCGCCTGGCCGTTGCCATTTGGCATCGAATTCATGAAAGTGACTCTCCTTGACCTCATAAAACCTTCTTTGCGGCAGCAACCGCCTTGAAGTTATGAGCAATCCCCCTGCGAGAAATTCATTCTGTGTGCCAACAGGCCGCCGAATGTCATGCCAGAGCCGTCCTGGCAACGCAGCGCAACGCTTTTTATCTGTATATCCATACAGATAAAACTTGCCCTGGCGCGCATCCATGACCATGCTACAGCCCCATGAAAATCTGCTCGGGAAAAGGGCGCTATGCAGCTGTACCTGTGTGAAAAACCGTCCCAGGCCAAGGACATCGCCGCCGTGCTCGGTGCCACGCGCCGTGGCGACGGTTGCTGGCTGGGCCCTGGCATCACGGTCACCTGGTGCATCGGCCATCTGCTGGAAACCGCCCCACCCGACGCCTACGACGCGCGCTACAAGCGCTGGGTACTGGCCGACCTGCCCATCGTGCCGGCGCAATGGAAAATGACCGTCAAGCCGAAAACCGCCAGCCAGTACAAGGCGGTCAAGCGCCTGCTGGGGGAAGCGAAGGAATTGGTGATCGCCACCGACGCCGACCGCGAAGGCGAAATGATCGCCCGGGAGCTGGTGGAACATTGCCGTTATCGCGGGCCGATCCGGCGGCTATGGCTGTCGGCCCTGGACGAAGCATCGATCCGCAAGGCCCTGGCCGCCCTCAAGCCGGGGGCCGAAACCTTCAACCTGTATCACTCGGCGCTGGGCCGTTCCCGGGCCGACTGGCTGATCGGCATGAACATGAGTCGCCTGTTCACCCTGCTGGGGCGCCAGTCCGGCTACCAGGGCGTGTTGCCGGTGGGCCGCGTACAGACACCCACGCTGCGCCTGGTGGTGGACCGCGACCGCAGCATCGCCGACTTCGTACCGATCGCCTATTGGGCCATCGACGTGCAGCTCAGCCACGAAGGCACGGCGTTCACCGCCCAGTGGCGCGCCGACCCGGACGCCTGCGACGACCAGGAGCGCTGCCTGAACCAGGCCCTGGCCCGAGACGCGGCCATGGCCATGAGCAACGCCGCCAGCGCCCGGACGCTGAAAGTGCGCACCGAGCGTCTGCGCGAAGCGGCACCCTTGCCCTTCGACCTGGGCACGCTGCAGGAAATCTGCTCGAAGAAACTCGGCCTCGGCGCCCAGGAAACCCTGGACATCGCCCAGTCGCTCTACGAGACCTACAAGCTCATCACCTACCCTCGCAGCGATTGCGGTTTCCTGCCCTTGAGCCAGCACAGTGAAGCACCAGCCATCCTGGCCGCCCTCGCCCAGGCCGACCCAAGCCTTGCACCGCTGCGCGAGCACCTGCAGCCGCAACGCAAGTCCCGGGCCTGGAACGACGCCAAGGTCAGCGCCCACCACGGCATCATTCCCACCGCCGCCGCCAGGAACCTCGACAAACTCGCCGGCAAGCAGCGCGCGGTCTACACGCTGATTCGCGCGCGCTACCTGGCGCAGTTCCTGCCCAACCACGAATACGACCGGACCCAGGCCGACTTCGACTGTGCCGGCCAGGCGCTGCGGGCCGTAGGCAAGCAGATCGTCGAACCCGGCTGGAAACGCGCCCTGCCCGAAGCGCTGGCCCCGGCCAGGGGCCGTGAAGCACCGGCGCCGCAGACCTTGCCGGCGCTGGCCGAAGGCCGCGACTGCGCCGTGGACGAGGTGAAACCCAAGGACCTGTGGACCCAACCGCCCAAGCCGTTCACCGAAGGCGACCTGATCAAGGCGATGAAGAACGTCGCCAAACTGGTAGAAGATCCGCTGCTCAAGCAAAAGCTCAAGGACACCACCGGCATTGGCACCGAAGCGACCCGGGCCTCGATCATCCAGGGGCTGCTCGACCGCGGTTACCTGGTGAAAAACGGCAAGGCGCTGTCCGCCACCCCGGCGGCCTTCAGCCTGATCGACGCCGTGCCCCGGGCCATCGCCGACCCGGGCACCACGGCCATCTGGGAGCAGGCGCTGGACATGGTGCAAAGCGGCGAAATGAGCCTGGAGGAATTCGTGACCCGACAAGCCGCCTGGATGAGCAAGCACGTCGCCCGCTGCCAGGGCATGAGCCTGACCATCAGCGGCCCGGCCAGCCCCGCCGGGCGCGGCGCAACGCCGTGGAAAAACAAACGCAAGCCGGCCAAGCGCAAGGCTGGCGGCGCACCGCGCAAGGCGAGCAAGGCCAAGGCGACCTGAGCAGCGGCTCACCGAAGACATGGAACCTGTGGCAGAAGATCTGTGGGAGCAAGGCTTGCCCGCGAAGCAGGCGACTCGGTTCCAGATCGACCGTGTGATCTTCATCGCGGGCAAGCCTTGCTCCCACAGATAAGTCCGCGCCTTCGCCAATTTTTCATACCCAAACCGTTTTGTCCGACAATATGTAGTGACCAAAAATAATCACTACAAAACCGTTGACGCCTCCGATTTGCCCTTGCATGATGCAGACGTCTCCCCGATCGGGAGTACAGGCAACTGTTTGAGCAAGCTCGTCTGACCGCCGAGCTGTTTTTTGGATAAGGGACTGCCCACAAGGCAGATTGAAGGTGCTGACCTGGCCTGACCGTCCGGTAACAAGGACGAGAAACGCCGGCGATCAATCCTCATGACGCGCGTGGTTCGACCCTCGAAAGTTGACACTGCCTGAAGATTCTTCGCTGTTTCTCTTCGTTGTAGCGCATTTGCGTAGCAGCCCTTCGATAAGACTACACAACCGATGCACGACCCTGTCGAAGTTCGACGGAAGAATGCTGACGGCCTGGTTTCGGTAGCAGGCAGGTACTTACCGAGTAGCGAAGTTTTTGCGAACCACCAGACAGATCAACCAAATGGTCAAGGGGCTTACACATGAATCTGAATAATCAACCATCTATTGATGAACTGGCTCGCATATTCGCAGCACACAAGGACACTCTCGACAGCCATATCCTGTGGATCAGCAAGACTGGCCAGGTGCATATGGACTGCCTGTCGCCCTACACCCGCGAAGACGAGTTCGAAAAGAACACGCAAGAGCTGGGTGCCCGGCTGAAGATGTACCGTCGTGGCCAGGGCTACGTTGGCAAGAAGGCCGCGGCCGACAAAGACTTCATCGGTCGCGTGTTGCAAACGCTGACCCAGGCCTGGCAGTCGATGCAGAACACTTCTGAGGTCCGGGTCATCGACCGCCTCTGCTGATAACCACTCCACAAAAAGGCCCGCTCCTGATCCAGGAGCGGGCCTTTTTTTGTGAGGCAGGTTCTAGAACACCGACCAGCCGATCCGCTGGCTCATCAACTCCAGCGCCGCCATGCCGGCCAGGGAGTTGCCGGCGACGTTGAGCTCAGGCGACCAGACGCACACCGTGAACCGCCCCGGCACTACGGCGACAATCCCGCCACCGACCCCGCTCTTGCCCGGCAGGCCGACGCGATAAGCGAAATTGCCGGCCTCATCGTACAAGCCGCTGGTGGCCATGATGGAATTGACCTGCTGGGTTTGCCGGGCGCTGAGGATCTGTTCGCCGCTGTGCTTGCAGAACCCGTCGTTGGCCAGGAAGCAGAATGCCCGTGCCAGGTCGACACAGCTCATCCGCAGGGCGCAGTGGCTGAAGTAACTGCGCAGTACCGCTTCCACATCGTTATGGAAATTGCCGAACGATTGCATCAGGTACGCCATCGCCGCGTTGCGGGCGCGGTGCTGGTATTCCGATTCGGCGACCTTGCCGTCCACCATCACCTGTGGGTTACCCGACAGACGGCGTACGAAATCGCGCATCGACAGCGCCGGGGCGGCGAAACGCGACTGGTTTATATCGCAGATCACCAACGCGCCGGCATTGATGAACGGGTTGCGTGGTCGACCGCGTTCGAATTCCAGTTGCACCAGGGAATTGAACGGTTGGCCGGACGGCTCATGGCCCAGGCGCTCCCAGATCGCTTCGCCGGAATGCCCGATGGCCTGCACCAGGCTGAACACCTTGGAAATACTCTGCACCGAAAACGCTGTTTCGGCGTCGCCGGCGCAATACAACTCGCCGTCGTTGCCATACACGGCAATGCCCAACTGGTTGGGCGCCACAGTGCCCAGGGCCGGAATGTAGTCGGCCACCTTGCCCTGACCAATCAGGGGGCGAACCGCATCGAGGATCTCGTTCAACAGTGCTTGCATATGCGCGGGGTCCAGTCATTCCCCGTTCGAGTGCGGGGATACAGACGCTAGACGCTGGTGGGCGAGGTCAGAGCACACTGATTATCAAGCTTCAGGCACACAACCCTCCGGCAAGGGGATCTGTGGAAGCAGACTTTGTGGGAGCAAGCGCTTTCACAGGCGCTTGTCACAAAATCGAGCGGTCTATAGTTCAAAGGATCAATCGACAGGAGCAGACGATGCGCCAGATCATGCAAAAAGAACCCTGGTGGGCCTCGCCGCCCAAGCCCGGGCAGGATGAAAGCGAGCTGGAATGGGGCTGGCTGGTGATCTACAGCGAAGGCGAGCCGCGCTTCGAGTTCATCAAGGAACGCCCATCGGACGAACAGATCCGCCAGCGCAAGGGTTGTCGCGTCACCCTCGGGTCAGAATGAGCCGGCCCGTCACGGCTTGATGTCCGGCAATGCCACCGCGCGATTGGCCAGCTCCGCCTCCACCAGGTTGCCTTCTATTTCCTCGTCCAGGTAGTACACCGGCGCCATCACCCCGCTGAGGGGATGCTTGAGCGACCTGAACCACGCCTCATCGAACGCAGCGCTCAGGCTTTTGCGGATTTCTGCCTCCATTTCCGGCCGCTCGCCCTCGTGGATGATCGCGCGAATACCCGCCACGCCCACCGAGATCAACGCCCCGGCCGCCTTCCCGGCCACCGCCGCCGCCGCGCCGGTCGCCCCTCGGGTGGCAAATTGCGCCTCGATTTTTTCGCTGGTGCGTTGCGCCACCGTTGCGATCACCGCCTCTGAGGGCCCGGCACCTGTGGTAGCGGCCTTGTTGACGTGGTCGATCAGGGCTGCATAAGCCGGCAGCGTGTTCAGCGGTTCGGTATGCACCACCTCGTACAACGACGCGTTACGCGCCGCCGGCGGCCCCAGGTTGATGGCAGGAATACCGTGCAGGCGCCGGTTCATCAGTTCGTTCGGGATTCGATGCCGCAGGGCGATGACCTGGACCTGCTGATTGAGCTGGCGTATGTAGTAGTCCGTCGCGGCAGCCCTGATCGCCTCGGGATCAATTTCCACCGCCACCGGTTCCAGTACCTGCTCGCGATATTGTTCTTGCAGGTAAACCGCCAGGCGCCTGGCCGAGGAATCCTCCTCAGCCTTGGCACTGGCGGCATACCAGCTGACCTTCACCGCCAGCCATTCCTGGGTCCAATAGCTGCTGAACCAGGGGATGAACTCAGCCTCGGTGCGCTCATAGACCAACACACGCCAATGCTCCATCGACCCGCGGGCGTAGAGCCCCGCCTTTTCGATAGCGCTTTTCGATGCTGCGATGATCTGCTGGTCCACCTGTCGCCAAGTGGCCTGGTCAATCGTCACCGTGGCAGCCTGTTGACCGCGCTGCGGCGTGGCGCACCCCGCCAGAACGAGCAAAACGGCCAGCACCAGCGAACGCAGCACGATCGCGCCACCCCGGATTCAGGTCACCCATGGGGTTGAGTATAGGTCGCGAGAACAGTAAAACCTGTGGAGGCAAAAACCTATGGGAGCAAACCTGTGGGGGCAAAGCTTGCTCGCGATAGCGGTGTATCAGCCGACATCAATACTGCTGATACACCTATCGCGAGCAAGCTTTGCTCCCACAGGTTTCATCTCGCAGTTTGCGAGTATCCTTTGTCGATCCCTAGACCTTGCAGGGCTTTGATGACCAAGCTCCTCGAACGTCTTCGCCAATGGGCCAGGACCCTGAAACGCCAGACCATGACGCTGTGGTTCTGCTATCGCCATCCGCAGACGCCCTGGCTGCCCAAATGGATCGCCGTTATCGTGGTGGCGTATGCCCTGAGCCCCATTGACCTGATCCCGGATTTCATCCCGGTATTGGGTTATCTGGATGATGTGATCTTGCTGCCCCTGGGGATTTGGTTGGCGCTTCGCCTGACGCCGCTCGCAGTGCTGGCAGAATGTGCAGCCAAGGCCCGACAATGGCAGGAAAACGATGGCCAGCGCCCGGTGAACAAGCTAGCGGCGGCGTTGATTGTGCTGGCCTGGATAGCGACACTGGCAGGTACCTGGTTCATGTTCTACGGCGGTCCCGTCAATACCGGCTGAAACCATGCATTCGGTTCAGGGGGCTCAGCCCAGCGCCGTGTCGAGAAACATCATTACCGCAAACCCCATCATCAGCCCCAGAGTGGCCGGTGTTTCATGGCCGTTGCGGTGGGTTTCGGGAATCACTTCGTGGGATACCACGAAAATCATCGCCCCCGCCGCCAACCCCAGGCTGATGGGGTACGCGACGGCGACACCCGATGACATGCCCAGGCCAATCACCGCGCCCAGTGGCTCCATCAACCCCGAGCCGACCGCGATGAGCGCGGCACGCAAGGTGCTGATACCGGTAACCCGCAGCGCCATGGCAATGGCCAGGCCTTCGGGGATGTCCTGGATAGCGATGGCGGTGGTCAGGGGCAGGCCGACCTTGAAGTCGCCGTCGGCAAAACTGACGCCGATGGCCATGCCCTCCGGCAAGTTGTGCAAGGTGATGGCAAGCACGAACAGCCAGACGCGATTGATACGTTCGGCCTGGGGCCCACGCCGGCCACTGAGTTCGTGCTCGTGCGGCACGAAACGGTCCAGGCCGATCATCAGGGCGACGCCCAGGCCCAGGCCGACCACGACGACAAACGCGGCAAGCAACTGATTGCCGCAGATGACCTGTGCCGCTTCGATGCCCGGCAGGATCAATGAGAACGAACTGGCGGCGAGCATCATGCCGGCGGCAAAACCCAGCATGATGTCCTGGGTACGCGAGGCGATATCGCGCAGCACCACTGCCATCAACGCACCCAGGGCGGTGGCGGCAAAGCCCGAGGTACCGCCCAGCACTGCGTAGCCCAGGTTTTGACGATTGGCGCCAACCAGGGCGTTGTAGCCACTGTAGAGCAACAACGCGGCCACCAACGCCAGCCCGAGCCAGAACGTTACCCCCAGCAACAGGTTGTCTTGCACGGGGTTGAGCCAGGTGCGCCAGGGAGATCGACTCCGGGAGGTGGGTTGGTCCATCGAAGGTCCTTACGGGTGTTGACCAAAACATGGCTGATCGTGCTCCTAAACGGTGGCAACGATCAAACATAATATCCAGGCAAGGAAGCGCCGCCCTCGCCGTTTTTTATAGTCGGAGGAAGTAACAGGATGATTTATCTTTTATTCAATAAACGAGACGAACGGTGATTAACTCACCAATTAACCCATATTTTTAACGAACAAAGCGAAAAGACTGTAAAGCCCGGCAGTAGTTTAAACCCGGCAAACTCGGCTATATAAACCAATGGGGCCCCATGCCATGGGCACGGGGCTTGCCATGTCAGCGGGCATTATGAATCACGGCCGCCGCCGCGGCTGTTCTCACCGCCTTTTCTACCCGCTTCGGAGGCTTTCTCCCGGTCGTTGGCAAAGTTGCCGCCCGAGGCCTGGCCACCTTTGCGGCCGGCTTCCGAAGCCCGCTCAGGGTCGTTGGCAAAATTACCGCCAGAGGCCTGCCCGCCTTTGCGGCCGGCTTCTGCGGCACGCCCAGGGTCGTTGGCAAAATTACCACCCGATGCCTGCCCTCCCTTGCGCCCTGCCTCGGATGCACGCTCAGGATTATTGGCGAAGTTACCCCCTGATGCATGGCCGCCCTTTTTCCCGGCTGCCGATGCCTTTTCACGATCGTTAGCGAAATTGCCAGGATTGTTATTTCCTGTGTTAGCCATTTCATTCACCTCGTTTAGTTAATATCAACGAGCCTTGCTGACTCGTCTTATTCGGAAAACATGACGCCGCCAAGGTTTTAAGGAAACGTTGTAAACGGCGACGAATGGTCAATGCTCGATTTATATTGCCGCCGCCATGATCTTTATTGCATCAGGCTATTAAACAGGTCGAGACTGAAACTTCCTGTGGGAGCGAGCTTGCTCGCGATGGCGGTGTGTCAGTCGATATCAATAAGGCTGATCCAACGCTATCGCGAGCAAGCTCGCTCCCACATGGGGAAAACAGTGCGTGTCTTTCCACGCTGTCCGCCAAAGGCCAAGTGGCGCCGGCACCCCATTGCACCGGTCTCGTCACCCTGGCCTCGCGCCGTTCCAGGAAGCCAAAACTCGCGGGCTGCCGGTGTTGTCCTGCACCACCGCACTGACCGGCTTGCGGCGTCCGGATACCCTGTCGCCGATACCCGGATTCAAGAATGCTCAGGGTGAAATCGGATCGCTCGCCGGAAACGTTTCCTCCAGCGCGTCGTCCAGTTGGTTATCGGTGACATTCCGCTCACCCACCTTGCCACTGCGTTCGCAATGGCAGTCGGGGGCCGGACACGGCTCACCGTTGGGATGTTGTTCGGCACACGCCTGGCTGCAATAAGCCTCGCCGTCGTGGTTGAACATCCGTTGCGGATCCACCTCGCATTGGCAATCGGGGCAACCGCACTTTAGTTTGCTCATGCTCTTTCTCCCGAAGTAATAAGTCGAAGGCGCCGTCAGGAAGAGCCCACCATCAACTGGACCTCAAGGTTGGCCGTCGCCACACCGTGGTTTGCCACATACACATCGGCGGTCCAGCCCTTGGTCTGGTTGTGATAGGACTGAGTGCCCAAGGCCGTGCCGCTGTCCCACTCCAGGATGTCGCCAATATCGATGTCATTGGCCGAACGCAGCGCTAGCACGGTATGGCCGTGCTCCTGCCCCACGTACACACCCACCATTGCGCGCGGTCGATTGATGGCCCGTACTTCACCGATGGTCTGTTTCATAAGCCTCCCCTGCGACAGGTTCAGAGCGACCGAAACAACCCGATTGCTCTTTCGCACATAAGTGTGGAGGCCCCTCCTGCAAGGAAAGTTTGCAGAACAGCGCCGCTGAGCGACGAAAGGCGTGACGCAGGCCCCGTGCTCGACAGTGCTACCCTCAACGAATCCAGGCCCACGGAGAAACACCCATGCCGGACGATTTCCATCGCGAACCGCTCGATCAGTTGCAGGCGTACCTGGCCGGACGCCGCTTCCTGGTGCTCACCGGTGCTGGCATCAGCACCCCTTCGGGCATCCCCGACTACCGCGACAGCGACGGTGTACGCCGGGGTCGACAGCCGATGATGTATCAGGAGTTCCTCGCCCAGGCCGAGGCAAGACGGCGCTACTGGGCGCGGGCGATGCTGGGCTGGCCACGGGTGCGGCAGGCCAGGCCGAACGCAGCTCACGAGGCCTTGGCCCAATTGCAGGCACGGCAGCGCATCACCGGCCTGATTACCCAGAATGTCGACACCCTGCATGACCAGGCCGGCAGCCAGGACGTCATCGAACTGCACGGCAGCCTGCATCGCGTGCTGTGCCTGGATTGCGGCCAGCGCAGCGAACGACAGCAGATTCAACAGTTGATGGAAACCGAAAACCCTTACCTGGCCGGTGTCGATGCGGTGCAGGCACCCGATGGCGACACCCTGCTCGACCCGGCCTTCGAGGCGCGCTTCCAAGTGCCTCGCTGCCCTCATTGCGGCGGCGAGCGATTGAAACCCGACGTAGTGTTTTTCGGCGAGAACGTCGCCCCCCTCACCGCGACCCGCGCCGTGCAAGCCGTCGAGCAAGCGGACGGCCTGCTCGTGGTGGGCTCGTCGCTGATGGCGTATTCGGCGTTTCGCCTGTGCCGGGCCATCAAGGACCAGGGCAAGCCGCTGCTGGCGATCAACCGAGGCAAGACCCGGGCCGATGAGCTGCTGGACCTCAAGCTTGAAGAGCCGTGTGAGCAACTGTTGCCACTGTTGATCTGACACCACGCCATACCCCTGTGGGAGCGAGCTTGCTCGCTCCCACAGGATCAGTGGTAGCCTGCGGTCAATGTGCCCAAATCCTGATCCCTGAGCGTATCGAACAACGCCTGCGCCGCCGCAGACAGTTCATGCCCCGGCTTGGTCAGCACCCCGATGGCCCGTTCGATCACCGGATCGCTCAAGGTGATGCAGCGGGCGCCCAGCTCATGCATCTGCCCGACGCACAGCGCCGGCACGGCACTCACCCCCAGCCCGCTGGCGACCATCCGCCCGACGGTCGCCAATTGGTGGCTCTCGAACTCCACAGGCAGTTTCATGCCCCGGGCCCGCAGATGCTCCTCCAGCATCACCCGTACGGTGGAGGGCCGTTGCAGCGTGATGAAGGGCTGTTCCAGCAGGGTTTCCCAGTGGATTTCGTCGCGCAGGGCAAACGGTGAGTCCAACGGCACTACCGCGACGAAGCGATCCAGATACAAGGGCGTGAACGCCAATGACGAACCCTGCATCGGCTCGAACGCCACACCCAATTCGACATGACGATCGCGGACCATTTCCAGTACTTGCTCGTTGATCACGTCGTTGACCGTGACGTTGACATTCGGATAGCGGGCGCGGAAGGTCTTGAGGATCGGCGGCAGCAGGTTGCCGGCAAACGACGGCATCGCCGCCAACGTCACGCGGCCACGCTGCAAGGTGAAGCGCTGGCGCATTTCGTCCTCGGCGTTGTCCCAGTCGGCAATCAGCCGTCGGGCCAGTGGCAGCAAGGATTCGCCTTCGGGCGTCAGCGCCACGTTACGGGTATTACGGCTGAACAAGCGACCGCCGAGGCCTTCTTCCAGGGCCTTGATGGTCAGGCTCAGGGCCGACTGGGACAGGTGCAACCGCTCGCAGGCCACGGCAAAGCTCAGGCTCTGGGCCACGGCGAGGAAGGCGCGGATTTGCTTGAGGGTCATGCTCGCTACGCTCCAAGGTCTATTGTTGAGTTTTATCAATCAATCCAACCTAAAAATCAACTTAACAAATATATGACTTGGCGCAACACTGCATCCCATTGCGACCCCATCAAGAATAAAAGAGGTGTCTATGGCAGGTTTCGACAAACGCGTGAGCTCTTATGAGGAAGCGCTGGAAGGCTTGAAGGACGGCATGACCGTCATCGCCGGCGGCTTCGGCCTGTGCGGGATCCCGGAAAACCTGATCGCCGAGATCAAGCGCAAGGGCATCCGCGACCTCACCGTAGTGTCCAATAACTGCGGCGTCGACGGCTTCGGCCTCGGCGTGCTGCTGGAAGACCGGCAGATCCGCAAGGTGGTCGCCTCCTACGTGGGCGAAAACGCCCTGTTCGAGAAGCAACTGCTCAGCGGTGAAATCGAAGTCGTACTTACCCCCCAAGGCACCCTCGCGGAAAAAATGCGCGCCGGCGGCGCAGGCATCCCGGCGTTCTTCACCGCCACCGGCGTCGGCACCCCGGTGGCCGAAGGCAAGGAAGTGCGTGAATTCCATGGTCGCCAGTACCTGATGGAAGAATCCATCACCGGCGACTTCGCCATCGTCAAAGGCTGGAAGGCCGATCATTTCGGCAACGTGATCTATCGCCACACCGCCCAGAACTTCAATCCACTGGCCGCCACGGCGGGCAAGATCACGGTGGTGGAAGTCGAAGAAATCGTCGAACCCGGCGAGCTGGACCCGACGCAGATCCACACCCCTGGCATCTACGTCGACCGGGTCATTTGCGGCACGTTCGAAAAACGCATCGAACAGCGCACCGTGCGTAAGTGATCCCCTGCCCCCGGCCCGAATGAAGGAATAACAACATGGCACTTTCCCGCGAACAAATGGCTCAACGCGTCGCCCGCGAAATGCAGGACGGCTACTACGTGAACCTGGGCATCGGCATTCCGACCCTGGTCGCCAACTACATTCCCGAAGGCATGGAAGTCATGCTGCAATCGGAAAACGGCCTGCTCGGCATGGGTGCGTTTCCCACCGAAGCCGAAGTCGATGCCGACATGATCAACGCCGGCAAGCAGACCGTCACCGCGCGCATTGGCGCGTCGATCTTCTCTTCGGCCGAATCGTTTGCCATGATCCGTGGCGGGCATATCGACCTGACCGTGCTCGGCGCGTTCGAGGTGGACGTGGAAGGCAATATTGCCTCGTGGATGATCCCCGGCAAGCTGGTCAAGGGCATGGGCGGCGCGATGGACCTGGTGGCCGGTGCCGAGAACATCATCGTCACCATGACCCATGCGTCCAAGGACGGCGAGTCGAAACTGCTGCCGCGTTGCAGCCTGCCGCTGACCGGCGCCGGTTGCATCAAGCGGGTGCTGACCGACCTGGCCTACCTGGAAATCCAGGACGGCGCCTTCATCTTGAAAGAACGTGCCCCGGGCGTCAGCGTCGAGGAAATCGTCGCCAAGACCGCCGGCAAATTGATCGTGCCGGACCACGTGCCTGAAATGCAGTTCGCTGCCCAGTGAGGAGAGATTCGATGCAAGAAGTCGTGATTGTCGCCGCTACCCGTACCGCCATCGGCAGTTTCCAGGGTTCGCTGGCTTCCATTCCCGCGCCGGAACTCGGTGCCGCGGTGATTCGTCGCCTGCTGGAACAGACCGGTTTGTCGGGCGAACAGGTCGATGAAGTGATTCTTGGCCAGGTGCTGACCGCAGGATCCGGGCAAAACCCGGCTCGCCAGGCGGCGATCCTGGCCGGCCTGCCTCATGCGGTGCCGGCGCTGACCCTGAACAAGGTCTGCGGTTCGGGACTCAAGGCGTTGCACCTGGGCGCCCAGGCGATCCGCTGTGGCGACGCCGACGTCATCATCGCCGGCGGCATGGAGAACATGAGCCTGGCCCCGTACGTGTTGCCGGCCGCCCGCACCGGCCTGCGCATGGGCCACGCGAAGATGATCGACAGCATGATCACCGACGGCCTGTGGGATGCCTTCAACGATTACCACATGGGCATCACCGCCGAGAACCTGGTGGACAAGTACGGCATCAGCCGCGAGGAGCAGGACGCTTTCTCTGCCGCGTCCCAGCAGAAGGCTGTCGCCGCCATCGAGGGCGGTCGGTTCGCCGATGAGATCACGCCGATCCTGATTCCCCAGCGCAAAGGCGATCCTGTGGCGTTCGCCACCGACGAACAACCGCGCGCCGGCACCACCGCCGAATCCCTGGGCAAGCTCAAACCCGCCTTCAAGAAGGACGGCAGCGTCACCGCTGGCAACGCGTCTTCGCTGAATGATGGCGCCGCCGCCGTGATCCTGATGAGCGCGGAAAAAGCCAAGGCCCTGGGCCTGCCCGTGCTGGCGAAAATCAGTGCCTACGCCAATGCCGGCGTCGACCCGGCCATCATGGGCATAGGCCCGGTCTCGGCCACCCGCCGCTGCCTGGACAAGGCTGGCTGGTCGCTGGATCAACTGGACCTGGTCGAAGCCAACGAAGCCTTCGCCGCCCAATCGCTGGCCGTGGCCCGGGAACTGAAATGGGACATGGACAAGGTCAACGTCAACGGCGGCGCCATCGCCCTGGGCCACCCTATCGGCGCATCGGGGTGCCGAGTCCTGGTGTCGCTGCTGCATGAAATGATCAAGCGCGACGCCAAGAAAGGCCTCGCGACACTGTGCATCGGCGGCGGCCAAGGCGTGGCCCTGGCGCTGGAACGGGCATAACCGATACAGGTTCAACGGTGGTTGCGCGGACCCACGAATATCCGCACAACCACTGGCACCACCACCGGCGCAATCTCGGTTGCGCCGGTTTTTTTTGCCTGCTGTTTTGCGCATGGCCTACCGACCTCATCGCGAGCAAGCTCGCTCCCACAGTGGATCTGTGGTGTTCTGGGATTCTGTGCCCACCGCCAATCCCCTGTGGGAGCGAGCAGGCTCGCGATGGCGGTGGGTCAGGCGACGATGAGCCGTCAGGAACCTGCGCCAAACCGGTCGCGGCTGTTGGTCAGGTGCAGCCACATGGCGGCGCGGGCGGCGTCCGGGTCCTGGCGTTTGATGGCGTTGAAGATCGCCTCATGCTCGAGGTTGGCCAGTTGTGCCAGCTTGCCCAGGTCCGCCTGGCCGCGTTCGGCCACGTTCACTCGGGTCCTGGGGATCATCGCACTGCCCAGGTGCTGCATGATTTCGACAAAACAGGCGTTGTCCGTGGCTTCGGCGATGAGCAGATGGAACCGCCGGTCGGCCTCGACACAGCTGTCGTTGTTGCTGGACAGCCGCTGATAGTCATCCAGCGCCTGGCGCATCTGCTGCAACTGGTGTTCGCTGCGGCGCTGGGCCGCCAATGCCACCGCCTGGGTTTCCAGGCCCAGGCGCAGCTCCAGGATTGCCCGCACCCCTGCCGCAGTGTCGACATTGAGCCGCAACCCCGGCTCGCCGGTTTGCGCCAGCACAAAGGTGCCGATGCCGTGGCGGGTCTCCACCAGCCCCGAAGCCTGCAACTTGGAAATCGCCTCGCGCACCACGGTCCGGCTGACGCCATGCTCGCGAACGATGGCACCTTCCGATGGCAGTTTTTCGCCGGGTTTCAACTGTCCCAGCAAGATGCTCTGGCTCAGCTTCGCCACCAGGTCATGGGCCAGGTTATGGGTACGCTTGCGCAGCGGCGCTTCGGTGTCTTGCATCGCCAGGGTTCCTCGAAAACAGGCTGGTCGATCCTACCATCAGCAGGCTTGAGAGTGAGCATTACAGAACGCCAAACTTGTATGACAACACACCGCACCTGGCGATCGACTTCGAAAATCAACGCCCATAAAAGCTCGATTTCTATCGCACCGTGCGCCCTGCACACCGTCAAAAACCTCAACGACACCCAACAAATACAGCATTAAAAAGTCTGACCGCCCATCCAATCACGCTAAAAAATATCTTGTCACTCAAAAAAATCAGGTTGTATGATGTCTATCAACATCGGCACCTGCACGATGCCCCGCATAAAAATAACGAGTGGGAGAAAAACCAGTGAACACATCCAGCCTCAAGGCGAATGCCGGAGCGGATCCGGTGCTGCTGTCGGCCATCGCCAAGGTCAAGCGCCACATCCTGCCGCTGTTCGTCATCATGTTTATCGTCAACTACATCGACCGCGTGAACATCGGCTTCGTGCGCGCCCATATGGAGCACGACCTGGGCATCGGTGCCGCGGCCTACGGCTTTGGCGCCGGCCTGTTCTTCATCGGCTACGCGCTGTTCGAAGTCCCGTCCAACATCCTCTTGCAAAAAATCGGCGCCCGTATCTGGCTGACCCGCATCATGCTCACCTGGGGCCTGGTGGCCGCGGGCATGGCCTTCATCCAGAACGAAACCCACTTCTACATCCTGCGTTTCCTGCTGGGCGTGGCCGAAGCCGGCTTCTTCCCTGGGGTGATCTACTACTTCACTCGCTGGCTGCCGGGTGTCGAACGCGGCAAAGCCATCGCCATCTTCCTCAGCGGTTCGGCCATTGCGTCGCTGATCTCCGGCCCGCTGTCGGGGCTGCTGCTGCAAATCAATGGCCTGGGCATGCACGGCTGGCAGTGGATGTACTTCATCGAAGGGATGTTTTCCGTCGGCCTGTGCGTCTTCGTCTGGTTCTGGCTGGACTCCAAGCCCCACGACGCCAAATGGTTGAGCCGCGAAGAACAAGATGTGCTGGTCAAAACCATCGACGATGAACAGCGCGCACGAGAAGCCGCCTCGCCGATCAAACTGTCCATCGGCCAGTTGCTCAAGGACCGCCAGATCATCCTGTTTTGCCTGATCTACTTCTTCATCCAATTGACGATCTATGCCGCCACGTTCTGGCTGCCGAGCATCATCAAGAAAATGGGTGAACTGAGCGACATCCAGGTCGGGCTGTTCAACTCGATCCCGTGGCTGTTGTCGATCGTCGGCATGTACGCCTTCGCCTCGCTGTCGGCCAAGTGGAAATTCCAGCAGGCCTGGGTCGCCACGGCCCTGTTGATCGCGGCAGCCGGGATGTTCATGTCCACCACCGGCGGGCCGATCTTCGCCTTCGTCGCCATCTGCTTCGCGGCCCTGGGCTTCAAGTCGGCGTCGTCGCTGTTCTGGCCAATTCCCCAGGCTTACCTGGACGCACGGATCGCCGCTGGGGTGATTGCCCTGATCAACTCGGTGGGCAACCTCGGAGGGTTCGTCGCTCCAACCACGTTCGGCCTGCTGGAACAGAACACCGGCTCGATCCAGGGCGGCCTCTATGGCTTGGCGGCCACCTCGATCATTGCCGCGATCATCGTGTTTGCCGCACGCAACACGCCCAAGCCCAAAGCCGTGACAACCCCAGCCGACCCGGCCGCCAGCCACGTCTGATCATTCGATTGTTCAAGGATAAGTACAGATGAGCACCCCAGAAACCAGCAAAGCCCCGATCATCACCAGCATGCAGATCGTGCCCGTGGCCGGCCATGACGGCATGTTGCTGAACCTCAGCGGCGCCCACGGCCCGTTCTTCACCCGCAACATCGTCATCCTCAAAGACAACGCCGGCCACACCGGCGTGGGCGAAGTGCCCGGTGGCGAGCGCATTCGCCAGACCCTCGAAGACGCCCGTTCGCTGGTGGTCGGCAGCCCCATCGGCACATACCAGAAGATCCTCAACACCGTGCGCCAAGCCTTTGCCGACCGCGATGCCGGCGGTCGTGGCCTGCAAACGTTCGACCTGCGCATCACCATCCACGCGGTGACCGGCCTGGAAGCGGCGTTGCTGGACCTGCTCGGCCAACACCTGGATGTACCGGTCGCCGCCCTGCTTGGCGAAGGCCAGCAACGCGATGAAGTGAAGATGCTCGGCTATCTGTTTTACGTCGGCGATCGCCAGCAGACCGACCTGCCCTACCGCTGCGAGCCGGACGCCGACAACGACTGGTTCCGCGTACGCCATGAGAAGGCCCTGGACGCCGACGCCGTGGTCCGCCTGGCCGAAGCGGCACACGCCCGCTATGGTTTCCAGGACTTCAAGCTCAAGGGCGGCGTGCTGCAAGGTGATGCGGAGATCGAAGCGGTCACGGCGCTGGCCGAGCGCTTTCCCCAGGCGCGCATTACCCTGGACCCGAACGGCGCCTGGTCACTCAAGGAAGCCATCCGTTTGTGCCGCGATCAGCACAAGGTGCTGGCCTATGCCGAAGACCCTTGCGGTGCCGAGAACGGCTACTCCGGCCGCGAAGTCATGGCCGAGTTCCGCCGCGCCACGGGCCTGAAGACCGCCACCAACATGATCGCCACCGACTGGCGCGAGATGGGCCACGCCATCACCTTGCAGTCCGTGGACATTCCCCTGGCCGATCCGCACTTCTGGACCATGCAGGGTTCGGTACGGGTGGCGCAAATGTGCAATGAATGGGGCCTGACCTGGGGCTCGCACTCCAACAACCACTTCGACATTTCCCTGGCGATGTTCACCCACGTGGCCGCTGCCGCACCGGGCGACATCACGGCCATCGACACCCATTGGATCTGGCAGGACGGCCAGCGGCTGACCAAGGCACCGTTGCAGATCCAGGGCGGCTGCGTGCAAGTGCCGAAAAAACCGGGGCTGGGGATTGAGCTGGACACCGACCAACTGGCCAAGGCCCATGAGTTGTACAAGGGCATGGGCCTTGGCGCGCGGGACGATGCGGTGGCGATGCAGTTCCTGATTCCAGGCTGGACGTTCAACAACAAGCGGCCGTGCCTGGTTCGCTAAAGCGGGCAATATCCCTTGTGGGAGCGAGCTTGCTCGCGATTGCGCAGTGTCAGCCTCTATCCAGGTGACTGATCCACCGCCATCGCGAGCCTGCTCGCGATGACGGCGGCACATCCACATCACCTTCTCAGGCAGACCGCATCGCGAGCAGGCTCGCTCCCACAGGGTTGCATGGCAAGACTCGCGACTAACCCTCCGGCCGCAGGATCAAAACCGCCAACGGCGGCAAGTTGAGTTCCAGCGACAGGGCCTGGCCATGGCTGGGCACCTCTTCGGTGGAGGCTCCACCGCCATTGCCATAGTTGGAACCGGCGTAGGTGTCGGCATCGCTGTTGAGCAATTCGACCCAGCGCCCGCCGAATGGCACGCCGACCCGGTAGGCCTCGCGCGGCACCGGCGTGAAGTTGGCGACCACCAGCACCGGCCGGCCCTCCTTGCTCCAGCGCAGCCAGGCGTAGACGCTGTTAAGCGCATCGTCGCCAATCAACCACTGGAACCCCTGGGGCGCATCATCCTGGTCGTGCAGCGCCGGTTCTTCGCGATACAGACGGTTCAGATCGCTGACCAGTTTCTGCACACCACGGTGCTCAGGGTATTGCAGCAGGTACCAGTCCAACTGCTGGTCGTGGTTCCACTCGCGCCATTGGCCGAATTCACAGCCCATGAACAACAGCTTCTTGCCGGGATGCCCCCACATGAAGCTGAGGTAGGCCCTCAGGTTGGCGAATTTCTGCCAGCGGTCACCGGGCATCTTGTCGATCAGCGAGCGTTTGCCGTGAACCACTTCGTCATGGGAAATCGGCAGGACGAAGCGCTCGGACCAGGCATACACCAGGCCGAAGCTCAGTTCGTTGTGGTGATGGGCGCGGTACACCGGGTCTTGCTGGATGTAGTGCAGCGAATCGTGCATCCAGCCCATGTTCCACTTGTAGGCGAAACCCAGGCCGCCCTGCTGGGTGCTCTGGCTGACGCCCGGCCACGCCGTGGATTCTTCGGCGATGACCAGCGCACCGGGGGTTTCCAGCGCCACCACATCGTTGAGGTGCCGCAGGAAATCGATGGCTTCGAGGTTTTCCCGTCCGCCGTGGCGGTTGGGCACCCACTCGCCGGCCTTGCGCGAATAGTCGCGGTACAACATCGAGGCCACGGCATCCACCCGCAGGCCATCGACGTGGAAATGCTTGAGCCAGTGCAGCGCCGACGCCAGCATGAAACCGTGCACTTCGGTGCGGCCCAGGTTGTAGATCAGCGTGTCCCAATCCTGGTGGAAGCCTTCCAGCGGGTTGCCGTATTCGTACAGCGCAGTGCCGTCGAACTGGGCCAGGCCGTGGGTGTCGGTGGGAAAATGCGCCGGCACCCAGTCGAGGATGACGCCGATATTGGCCTGGTGGCAGGCGTTGACGAACGCCGCGAAATCGTCCGGCGAGCCGAAGCGTGCCGTCGGCGCGAATTGCGACAGCGGCTGATAGCCCCAGGAGCCGCCGAACGGGTGCTCCATGATCGGCATCAGCTCGATGTGGGTGAAGCCCAGGTCCTTGACATACGGGATCAGCCGCTCGGCCATTTCATGCCAGTTGTACTGCCGGGCCACCTCACCCGCCTCGTCGATTTCGCACTGCCAGGAGCCGGCGTGCAATTCATAGATCGACAGCGGCGCACCCGGGAGATGCCGCTCGCGACGGTGCTGCATCCACTCGTCGTCCTGCCACTCGATCTTCAGGGGTGAGGCGACTCTCGACGCCGTGTCTGGCGGCATCTGCGTGGCCAGGGCCACCGGGTCGGCCTTGAGCGGCAGGATGCCGTGGGCGCCGAGGATTTCATACTTGTAACCTTCGCCGGGACCCAGCCTGGGGATGAATATCTCCCACACGCCGGACGGATAACGGATGCGCATCGGATGCCGACGCCCGTCCCAGACGTTGAAATCCCCGACCACCGAAACGCGTCGGGCGTTCGGCGCCCAGACAGCGAACCGCACGCCGTCGATGCCATCGACGGTGGTCAGTTGCGCACCGAGGCAGGAACTGAGGTCGCGGTGATTGCCCTCGCCAAACAGGTAAAGGTCCATCTCCCCCAGCAACGGGCCGAAGCTGTAGGGGTCTTCGGCAACCTGCTCGCCGCCGGCCCAACGGGTGCGCAGCAAGTACGCCTGGGTACGGTCGAAATGGCCGACGAACAGTCCCGGGGTTGCGGTGGATTGCAGCTCCCCCAGCTCTTCGCCGCCATCGCGGGCCAGCACATGCACGCTCAGGGCTCCGGGCAGATACGCGCGAATGAATTGGCCGCCGGCGTCGTCGCCATGAGGCCCCAGGATGGAAAACGGGTCGTGGTGTTCGGCGCGCACCAGCGCGTCGATGTCATGGGGCGCCGGCAGCAACGACTCTTTGGCCTGCCCCTGTGGTTCTTTGTTCGAGACACTCATGATTCTCTCCACTAAATCGGTCCGGCTACGTCGGAAAAGGGTTGCAGCCCACTCAATAACCCGACCAGACCGTGCAACGGCACGGGTAGCCAGGTGGGGCGATTCTCGGCTTCATAGGCCACTTCATAGGCCGCCTTCTCCAGGCCGAACAACGCCAGTGCGGCGTCTTCGCCTTCAGCATCCTTCCACTCATGGGCAAGACTAGCTGCCGCCAGCCGATATGCCTCGACAAATGCCTGGCGAGCCTCTTTCAAATAACGATCGGCGACCCTTTGCCTCGCTGCATCGGCATCGGCCGTGCTGTCGACGGTGTGCAAGTGAATCGCCATGGCCGCCGCGTAATCGAAGGAGCGCAACACGCCACTGACGTCCTTATAGGGGCTGTGCTTGCCCCGTCGCTCATGCAATGGCCGCGCCGGCTCACCTTCGAAGTCGATCAGGTAGGCGTCGCCCTTGATCACCAGCACCTGCCCCAGGTGCAGGTCTCCGTGGACGCGAATGCGCAAGCCTCCCTCAGCCTTGCCGGCCAGCGTCTGGACATGGGCCAGGACGGTTTTCTTGTGCTCCAGCAAACGTGCGACCATGGCCTGGTCCGCGGGGTTCAATTGGCCCTGGTTCTGCTTGAGCAGGCGCAAGGCGTTTTCCACTTGGGCGGCCACGTCCTTGCCGATGGCCTGGGCTTGCTTGGCGTTGGTAGCCTGCGGCGCGAAGTCCGGGTCGTCGGTGGCCTGGGCCAATACCTGGTGCATTTCCCCCAGGCGCTGGCCGAGCATGCCGGCGAAATCCTTCAGTTCGCCCAGGGCGTTGTAATGCTGCTCCTGTTCGGACACCGCGTCCGCCAGCTCGTCGCGCAGGGCGCGTTCGAGGTTGTTCTGGGTCCATTCCCAGGCATCGCCCTGATTGCTCAAGTAGCCCTGGGCGATCATCAGCAGCGCATCTTCACCCTGGGCGTCGCGGCGAACCACCGAACCCAGCAGCGGTGAGATGTTGCTGAAACCGGCGGCGGTCAAGTAGGCGCTCATTTCCAGTTCCGGGTGCACACCCGAGGCGACCTTGCGAATCAGCTTGAGCACGAGGCTGCTGCCCACCACCACCGAACTGTTGGACTGTTCGGCGGACAGGTAGCGCACCTCCGGCTCTTCGCCCAGGTTCAGCGCAGCCAGGCCTTCGGTGGGTTCGAAGCGCAACTCACCTTCGGCGAACGGCAGCACCGTGGCGGCCTGCATGCTGTGCAGCACGGCGCGCACGAAGCTTTCCAGGCTGAATGCATCGGTGATCAAGCCCACCTGACGCACCCGACGTACCCGCGACAACGCCAGTTGCTGCGGCAATGCCGCACCGACCTGGTCTTCGGCGAGCAGGCCGAACGGCAGCTGATAACGCAGGGTCTGGCCGCCACTGGTGACATCGATTTCGCTGAGCAGCACCGGGTGCTGCGGGTCACCAAAGCGCACGCCATAGACTATCTCGACCTTCTCGATCGCGCTGTCCTTGCCGGCGAACCAGCGCCGGTTCTGCAACCAGCTCGGCAGGATGGTTTGCTCCAGCGTGGTGCGCGATGGCGCTTCGAGCAATTCTTCCAGGCGTTTCTTCAGCACCAGGGTGGTGAAGTCCGGCAGGCTCTGGGCCGGTTCCACGTGCCAGCTCGGCATCTGGTTCTCGGTTGCCAGGGCAAACCAATAGAAGCCGTACGGCGCCAAGGTCAGCAGGAAGTTCAACTGGCCGATGGGTGGAAAGGCATTGCCGCCGAGCATCTCCACCGGGACCATGCCGGCGTAGGTCGACAGATCCAGTTCAGCAGCCTGGGCGCTGCGGGACACGTTGGCCACGCAGAGGATGATTTCGTGCTTGCCGTCGGGCCCGGTGTATTCGCGGGTATAGGCCAGGATCCGGCGATTGCTCGGCGAGAGCATCTTCAACGTGCCACGGCCAAAGGCCTTGGACTGCTTGCGCACCGCCAGCATGCGCCGGGTCCAGTTGAGCAGCGAGTGCGGGTCGCCGGCCTGAGTCTCGACGTTGACCGACTGGTAGCCGTACTGCGGGTCCATGATCGGCGGCAGCACCAGGCTGGCCGGGTCGGCACGGGAGAAACCGCCGTTGCGGTCGATGGACCACTGCATCGGCGTACGCACGCCATCGCGGTCGCCGAGGTAGATGTTGTCGCCCATGCCGATTTCATCGCCGTAGTACAGCGTTGGCGTGCCAGGCATCGACAGCAGCAGGCTGTTGAGCAACTCGACGCGACGACGGTCGCGCTCCACCAACGGCGCCAGGCGCCGACGAATGCCCAGGTTGATACGCGCCCGACGGTCGGCGGCGTAGTAGTTCCACAGGTAGTCACGCTCCTTGTCGGTGACCATCTCCAGGGTCAACTCATCATGGTTGCGCAGGAAAATCGCCCACTGGCAATTGGCGGGGATCTCCGGGGTCTGGCGCAGGATGTCGGTGATAGGGAAGCGATCTTCCTGGGCCAGCGCCATGTACATGCGCGGCATCAGCGGGAAGTGGAAGGCCATGTGGCATTCGTCACCGTTCATCCCTTGGGCGTCGACATCGCCGAAGTACAACTGGGTGTCTTCCGGCCACTGGTTGGCTTCGGCCAGCAACATGCGGTCGGGGTAGTTGGCGTCGATCTCGGCGCGGATCAGCTTCAGGACGTCATGGGTCTCGGGCAGGTTTTCGTTGTTGGTGCCGTCGCGCTCGATCAGGTACGGGATGGCGTCCAGGCGCAGGCCGTCGATGCCCATGTCCAGCCAGTAGCGCATCACCGACAACACGGCCTTGAGGACCTGCGGGTTATCGAAGTTGAGGTCGGGCTGGTGGGAGTAGAAGCGGTGCCAGAAGTACTGGCCCGCCACCGGGTCCCAGGTCCAGTTGGACTTCTCGGTGTCGAGGAAGATGATGCGCGTGCCGTCGTACTTGTGGTCGTCATCGGACCAGACGTAGAAGTCCCGCGCCTTCGAACCCGGCTTGGCCTTGCGCGCGCGCTGGAACCAGGGGTGCTGGTCCGAGGTGTGGTTGATGACCAGCTCGGTGATCACCCGCAGGTTGCGCTTGTGGGCTTCGGCAATGAACCGCCGCGCATCGGCCATGGTGCCGTAGTCGGGGCTGACGCCGCGGTATTCGGCAATGTCATAACCGTCGTCGCGCCTGGGTGAAGGATAGAACGGCAGCAGCCAGATGGTGTTGACGCCCAGATCGGCGATGTAGTCGAGCTTTTCGATCAGGCCGGGAAAGTCACCGATCCCGTCGTTATTGGAGTCGAAATAGGATTTTACATGGACCTGATAGATCACCGCGTCCTTGTACCAGAGCGGGTCTTTGATGAAGGTGGCAGACCGGGGTTTCTTCGCCATTTGCAACTCCTGATGAATTCAATAAAGCCGCGGGATACAGGCTTGTGAGGTCTTTTTGTGTTGTGAGGCCTGCGCTTTGTGGGAGCAAAGCTTGCTCGCGATGCAGGCACCTCGATTCCTCAGGGAGACCGCGCCCTCTTCATCGCGGGCAAGCCTTGCTCCCACAGCATCACGCCACGCTGATCCGCCAAATCCCGAACGGCTGGTACGCCGGGTCAATCCGCATGAACTGGTACTTGCCGTACCAGGTCCAGCGATGTCCATTCATCAGATCCTCGCCCTGGGTCTGGGCGTCGTCGGGCAGGCCCATCTCCCACAGCGGCAACTCAAAACTGGCTTCCTGCGGGTTGTGCGGATCAAGGCTCACCGCCACCAGGATGAAATTGCTGCCGTCGGCGGCGCGCTTGCCGAAATAGAGAATGTTGTCGTTCCAGGCGTTGTAGATTTTCAGGCCCAAGTGGGTATGCAGCGCCGGGTTCTGCCGGCGGATGCGGTTGAGCTGGGCGATCTCGGCAATGATGTTGCCCGGCGCGGTGAAGTCCCGGGGGCGGATCTCGTATTTCTCCGAATCGAGGTATTCCTCCTTGCCCGGCACCGGTGCCGACTCACACAGCTCGAAGCCCGAATACATGCCCCACAGGCCTGAGCCCATGGTTGCCAGGGCCGCGCGGATCAAAAAACCGGCACGCCCCGACTCATGGAGAAAGGCCGGGTTGATGTCCGGCGTGTTGACGAAAAAATTCGGCCGGTAGCATTCACGCCACGGCGATTCATTGAGCTCACTGAAGTAGGTCGCCAGCTCAGCCTTGGTGTTGCGCCAGGTGAAATAGGTGTAGCTCTGGGAGTAACCGACCTTGCCCAGCCGCGCCATCATGGCCGGCGTAGTGAACGCTTCAGCCAGGAAGATCACTTCAGGATATTGCGCCCGCACATCGGCGATCAGCCATTGCCAGAACGGCAACGGTTTAGTGTGAGGGTTGTCGACGCGGAATATCTTCACGCCTTCCTTGACCCAGCCCACCACGATGTCCCGCAGCTCCGTCCACAGGCTGGGAATCGCATCGGCCGCGTAGAAATCAACGTTGACGATGTCCTGGTATTTCTTCGGCGGGTTTTCCGCATATTTGATCGTGCCGTCCGGCCGCCAGCTGAACCAGCCCGGGTGCTGCTTGAGCCAGGGGTGATCCTGGGAACACTGGATCGCGAAGTCCAGGGCGATCTCCAGGCCGTGGTCAGCGGCCGCCGCCACCAGGCGCCGGAAGTCCTCGCGGCTACCCAATTGCGGGTGAATGGCCTCGTGCCCGCCCTCCTCGCTGCCAATGGCATACGGACTGCCCGGGTCGTCGGGACCGGCAGTGAGGGAATTGTTCGGGCCTTTGCGGAAACTGCGACCGATGGGGTGGATCGGCGGGAAGTACAGCACGTCGAAGCCCATGTCCTGGATCACCGCCAGGCGCGAATGCACGTCGTTGAAAGTGCCGTGGCGCTGGGGATCGTCGGTGATCGAGCGGGGAAACAGCTCATACCAGCTGGCAAACTCGGACAGCTTGCGCTCCACATCCAGCGGATACTCGGGGCTGATGCTCAAGTACGGGCGATGATCGGCCCGGGACATCAGATCGGCACTGCGCGGTGCCAGGAACAGCGCCACCTGCTCGGTCGGCAACAAGCCGGAGAGCTCATGGTGCAAGGCCGCCAGTTGCTCGCTCAGTTCACCCGTGCTGCGCTCGACGGCCATTTGCACTTGGCTGCGCCCTTCCTGCAACTCCAGGCTGATCGGCACCCCTGCACCGAATTTCTTCTCCAACTCGTAGCGAAAACTGGCGAACTGATCGATCCAGGCCTCGATACAAAACACATAGCGGCCTTGTTCCGGCACGTTGAACTGGCCGTGCCAGCCGTTGTTGCCCAGGTCACTCATGACCTCGCTGTTCCACACTTCATCCTGCAGCGCACGCCAGCGAATGCGCACGGCCAGCTTGTCATGACCATCGGCGAAGACTTTGCTGGTCACTGTCACGTCCTGCCCAGCCACGGCCTTGGCGGCGAATTGCCCGCCGTCGATCACCGGCATGGTGCTTTCAATAGCGATACGCGGCAACAGCAAAGCTTGGGACAGCGGCAAATGCGGGTTGTAGGCCAGTTCAGTCGGGTGTTCGGCAGTCATCGAGCATCGCTCCTTTTACGCCCCATGGACGCGCTTGTGGCGGTAAAGGCCCAACGGGTCCCTGAAAAAACTCACTTAAACTCCGAACCGGATCAGCGGCTAAAAGTTCAGAGGGATTTACCCCGATGCATCCCGGGGATCAAAGCCGGTGCAAGGTGGTCAACAACAATAAGCACGACTCAAGCCATGTGCGTCACGGAGACCCGTCCCGATGAACATTCCCATCCCGGCCGAAACACCCGATCCGAACATCGACGACCCCACCTTGCCCCCGCCCGGCCCTGATCCCGAGCCGATTCCAGAGAAAGACCCGCCACTGGACCCACAACCGCCGCTGGGCGACCCGCCGAGCGAGGCGCCGCCGGAGCGGGTTTGATTCAAGCGTAGTAATAAAAAACCTGTTGTGTTTGCAGGCTCATAGCCGCGTCACGGCTTGCCGCCCTTCTCCAGCGCCCGGACGATCACCGGCATCACACTGAAGATCGCCAGCGCCAGCACCGTGCTGAGCACCGCCGTCGCCTCCCGGCCCAGCCCGGCGGCGACGCCAATGGCGGCGGTCATCCAGAGGCCCGCAGCCGTGGTCAGGCCCTTGACGTGACCTTCGTCGCCGTCGGTGTTTTTCAGGATGGTGCCGGCGCCGAGAAAACCGATGCCGGCGACCACGCCTTGTATCACCCGACTCATCGCGTCGGCCTGGGACCCGGACATCTGTGGCACCAATACGAACAGCGCCGCCCCCAGGGCCACAAGCATGTGGGTCCGCACGCCGGCAGCCTTGCCCTTGTGTTCGCGCTCGAAACCCAAAATGCCGCCCAACAGCGCGGCCATTAGCAGACGCACCGTGACCCGGGTCATCTGCTGGGCATCGGTGATGTCGGCGAATTCCGCCTGCAGGGTTACCCAGACTTCATGCCACCAGGCGTCCATGGACCGTCCTCTTTTTCATTCGATAAACGATGGACCGCAGGCGGCGCCAGAGGTGCGCCCGACCGCTGATCAGCCGCAACGAACCCTGGCTTGGCCGCGCGACCTAACGTTCATGACCCCGGAAGGAGCAACACCATGACTGTCCGTATCGATGACAACCAGACCTGCCATTTCGAAACCCCCAATGGCACCGAACAGCGCCCTGCCAGCGAGCTGACCATCATCACCGACCCGGACAAGGCCATGTCAGTCGTGGAGCTCAATGGCGACCGGGTCTACATCACCGAGGCCGAGGCCGATGCACTGACCGTGGCCGGCGCAGTCGACGGGCGCAAGCACCTGAAGGCCAGCGACAGCGGCTCGGCGATCTGAACGGCTTGAAGCCTCTGCGAGGTGTTCAATCCGTGGGAGCAAAGCTTGCTCGCGATGAAAACAACACGATACTTCTTGAACCGAGGTGTCTGTATCGCGAGCAAGCTTTGCTCCCACTACCCCCTGGCCTCAACGGTATGTTCGCTCGTCCTCGGGTGCATCAAAGTGTCGCAGGGCCTGGGTTTCGCGGCATCTGATCCGGTTTTTATCGAAACACCTGAGTCTGTTATGCAAACAGTTCCATGGTCATAGTGCCCCGGCCAGATAGAGGCTGATGAGCGACCGACCATGAGCGATAGAATCCCCGTCCAGTTGATACAGACGTTCGAACCTGCGCCAACGAAGATAAAGGCCAGGAGCACCGACAACCTGATCCACACCCGCAGCTTCACCGGTTTGTTTCGTACCCTGCGCATCAGCGGTGCGGGGGTTCTGTTCCTGCTGTTCTTCGGCACGGTGTGGTTGAACTGGGGCGGACGCCAGGCGGTGCTCTGGGACCTTTCCGAAAGCAAATTCCACATCTTTGGCGCGACCTTCTGGCCCCAGGATTTCATCCTGCTGTCGGCCTTGCTGATCATTGCCGCCTTCGGCCTGTTTGCGATCACCGTGTTTGCCGGCCGCGTGTGGTGCGGGTACACCTGCCCGCAGAGTTCCTGGACCTGGATCTTCATGTGGTGCGAGAAAATCACCGAGGGCGAACGCAACCAGCGGATCAAACTGCAGGCCGCGCCCTGGGGCCTGAACAAACTCTTGCGCCGCAGCGCCAAGCACACGCTGTGGCTGGCCATCAGCCTGCTCACCGGCCTGACGTTCGTGGGGTACTTCACACCGATCCGCCCCTTGGCCGAAGAACTGCTGACCCTGCAAATGGCCGGCGTGAGTCTGTTCTGGGTGCTCTTCTTTACCGCAGCCACCTATCTCAACGCCGGCTGGCTGCGTGAAGCGGTGTGCATGCATATGTGCCCCTATGCACGCTTCCAGAGCGTGATGTTCGACAAGGACACGCTGACCATTTCCTACGATGCGGCCCGCGGTGAAATCCGCGGCCCACGCAAACGCGAGGCAAACCCGGCCAATATTGGCCTGGGCGACTGCATCGACTGCCAGATGTGCGTGCAGGTCTGCCCCACCGGCATCGACATCCGCGACGGCCTGCAGATGGAGTGCATCGGCTGCGCGGCCTGCATCGATGCCTGCGACTCGATCATGGACAAGATGGGCTACGCCCGCGGCCTGATCAAATACACCTCCGAACATCAGCTGCAGGGTGGCAAGACTCACCTGCTCAGGCCTCGGCTGATCGGCTATACCGCCGTGCTGCTGGTGATGATCGGCGCGCTGGTCGTAGCGCTGATGCAACGGCCCATGGTGTCGCTGGACGTCAGCAAGGACCGTGGCCTGTTTCGGGAAAACAGCGCAGGCCAGATCGAGAACATCTACAGCCTGAAAATCATCAACAAGACCCAACAGCGCCAGGATTACCATCTGTCCCTGGTGGACGGCGACGGCTTCATCCTGCAAGGCAAGACCCAACTGAGCCTGGCCCCGGGGGAAATCGTCGATGTGCCGGTGTCGGTGGCGATGCTCAGCGAACGGCCCGGCAAAGGCTCCCAGGAAATGACGTTCAAGGTCGCCGACAGCGACGAGCCAGGCATCTACAGCATCGCCAAGAGCCGTTTTGTCGCACCGATGAATCGTTGAAGCTTTAAGATGCCGGGCACCTGTGGGAGCGAGCGTGTGGGAGCAAAGCTTGCTCGCGAAGAACGATAACGCGACCTTACTGTTGATCCGTGTCGCCTGCGTCGCGAGCAAGCTTTGCTCCCACAGAATCTCCCACAGTTTAAAAAGCGCAAACCACGCGTCATTCAAGACTGGGCACCACCATGAAACGCTACGAGAAATTTGCCGACGACATCGCTGAACTGATCCGCTCGGGCATGCTGGGGCCAGGTCAGCGTGTGCCGTCGGTACGCTACGCCAGCCAGACCTACGGTGTCAGCCCGTCCACCGTGTTCCAGGCCTATTACCTGCTGGAACGACGCGGCATGATCCGGGCCCGGCCGCGCTCCGGCTACTTCGTCAACACCCATGCGCCGAGCCCGTTTTCGGAGCCTGCGATCAGCAGCCAGGTGCACGAGTCCACCGAAGTCGACGTCAGTGAACTGGTATTTTCGGTCCTCGACTCGATCAAGGACCCGGCCACCGTACCGTTCGGCTCGGCATTCCCCAGCCCGATGCTGTTCCCACTGCAACGGCTGTCCCGTTCGCTGTCCAGCGCAACACGGGACATGGACCCGCGAATGGTGGTCACGGACATGTCGCCAGGCAACCCGCAACTGCGCCGACAGATCGCCCTGCGCTACATGGTCGGCGGGTTGATGCTGCCCATGGAGGAGCTATTGGTCACCAACGGCGCCCTGGAAGCGTTGAACCTGTGCCTGCAAGCCGTGACCGAGCCCGGCGATCTGGTGGCGATCGAAGCGCCAGCGTTCTACGCCAGCCTGCAAGTACTGGAGCGCCTGAAGCTCAAGGCCGTGGAAATTCCCGTGCACCCGCGCGACGGCATCGACCTGGACGTGCTGGCGCAGACACTGGAGCGCCATCCGATCAAGGCCTGTTGGTGCATGACCAGCTTCCAGAACCCCATGGGCGCGACCATGCCCGAGGAGCGCAAACAGGCGTTGGTAGAGTTGCTGCGCCGCCATCAGGTGCCGCTGATCGAGGACGACGTGTACGCCGAACTCTATTACGGCCAGCAGGCCCCCAAGCCTGCCAAGGCGTTCGACACCGAAGGCTTGGTGATGCATTGCGGTTCGTTCGCCAAGAGCCTGGCACCGGGTTATCGCATCGGCTGGGTCGCCGCCGGGCGCTACGCGCAGAAGATCGAACGGCTCAAGCTCATGACCTCGTTGTGCGCCTCGATGCCGGCCCAGGCCGCCATCGCCGACTACCTGCAACACGGCGGCTACGACCGTCACCTGCGCAAACTGCGCTATGCCCTGGAGGAACAGCAAAGCGCGATGCTCGCCGCCATCGCCCGCTACTTCCCCGCCCAGACCCGGGTCAGCCAGCCGGCGGGGGGCTACTTCCTGTGGCTGGAGCTGCCGGAGCAGATGGATTCGCTCAAGCTGTTCCAGATGGCCCTGGCCCAGGGCATCAGCATCGCGCCGGGACCGATCTTTTCACCAACCCGGCGTTTCAGGAATTGCATCCGCTTGAATTACGGCAGCCCGTGGACCGAGGCCTCGGAAAAGGCCATGGAGACGTTGGGGCGGATTATTCGCTCGTTCTGATATCGGGTTGTCCGTCAGACCGCCATCGCGAGCAAGCTTTGCTCCC
>Ga0065714_10002327_pt1 | contig 39426 bp, 32 predicted proteins | sample MisRhiReplicate2_FD_59101 | JGI IMG/M metagenome (GOLD analysis project Ga0065714, IMG submission 59101) | Miscanthus rhizosphere microbial communities from Kellogg Biological Station, MSU, sample Rhizosphere Soil Replicate 2: eDNA_1 v2... | ecosystem: Host-associated > Plants > Roots >... | reverse complement strand
AAGAGTGTTGGTAAGGAAATCTCATTCAAGGGTAAGAAGTATGCTGTTGTAAATATGGAGACTGCAATTGCAATGAGACCAGATATCGCATTGTTTTCTGCAGGCGGTAGTACTTCATTAAAATATGCACCTCTTTTCGCAGAGGCAGGTACAACAGTGATCGACAATTCGTCAGCTTGGCGCATGGATCCTTCAAAAAAACTGATCGTTCCTGAAGTTAACGCAAGTGAATTATCTATTGATGATAAGGTAATTGCAAACCCAAATTGTTCAACCATACAAATGGTAGTGGCTTTAAAACCACTTCATGATAAATATAGAATCAAACGCGTTGTAGTTTCTACTTACCAGTCTGTTACAGGTACCGGAGTAAAAGCTGTTGAGCAATTGATGAATGAGCGTCAAGGTATTACTGATGGCCCTATGGCTTATGCATACCCTATCGACTTAAATGTTATCCCTCAAATTGATGTGTTCACTGAAAACGGATACACCAAAGAGGAAATGAAAATGATCCTTGAAACACGCAAGATCATGGGCGATGACAACATCAAAGTTACAGCGACTACAGTACGTATTCCTGTTATGGGTGGTCACTCAGAATCAGTTAACATCGAGTTTGAAAATGACTTCGATCTTGCTGAGGTAAGAGACTTACTAGCCAAAACAGAAGGAATAATTGTTGTTGATGATCCGGCAAACCTTAAATACCCTATGCCTAAAGATGCTCATGAAAAAGATGAAGTATTTGTAGGAAGGATCAGACGTGATGAGTCGTTACCAAATACATTAAACATGTGGATCGTAGCCGACAATTTACGTAAAGGTGCTGCGACCAACGCAGTTCAGATTGCTGAGTATTTAGTTAAAAGCGAACTGATATAAATTTAATAAATCTAGTACCACTAGATCAATAACGCGGTCGTCATCCTGAGGCAGGTCAGGATCTCAGAATAGCAGGACTCATCTTTCTGTTCGGAGGTCCTGAAATAAATTCAGGATGACGGCCGTTTTATGTGAATACCGATTGCCAAATTATGTTAAAAAAACCATTCTTACTTCTGTTGTTCTTTCTGAACACGGTTATCGTTCTGGCCCAAACACCATCACAAAAGTTAGAGCAAGCTTTTAACAACTTACTTGCCGACCCACAGGCTAAATATGCATTAACTTCCCTATGTGTGCTTGATGCTAAAACCGGGCAAACCATATTTGGCAGAAACGAAAATATAGGCGTTGCAACTGCATCAACACTAAAAACCATTACATCGGCTACAGCATTTGGATTATTAGGTAAAGACTTTCAATACCAGACCACATTGGCTTATAATGGCACAATTGGTTCAGAGGGAACATTAAAAGGAAACCTGATTATTGTCGGAGGCGGAGACCCTACCCTTGGCTCCTGGAGATATGAAAGCAGTAAGGAAAATGTAATCCTAAATCAATGGGTAAATGCAATTAAAGCGGCCGGCATTAAAAAGATTGAAGGAAAAGTAATAGGTGATGACAGTTTATGGGGTAGTCAGACAACTCCTGATGGCTGGATATGGCAGGATATTGGCAACTACTATGGCGCAGGCGCATCAGCCCTGAGCTGGAGAGAAAATCAATTTGATATTCACCTAAAAGCAAACAGAGCAGAAAACAACGTAAGCATCTTAAAAACGGTACCCGAGATGCCTTACCTTAAGTTTGTAAACGAACTTAAGGCTGGTGCAGAAGGCACAGGCGATAAAGTTTATTCCTACTTACCACCGCTAGGCAATACCGCCTATTTAAGAGGAAGCTGGGCTTTGGGCATTTCAAAAACAGGAGTGTCTGCTGCACTACCTGATCCTGCTTTTGATGCTGCATTTAGGTTACAAGATACTTTAAACCGCATTGGTATTACCAGTACAGAAACACCTACAACAGCACGACAGCTAACAGCTGAACAAAAACCAATGCCAGTAGTAACGCAAAAACTGGTTACTATAAGCTCTCCTACCCTTGGCGAAATTGTGTACTGGTTCAACAAAAAAAGCGTGAACTTATATGGTGAACACTTATTAAAAACCATTGCCTGGAAATCAGGAAAAGAAGCAACTACACAAAACGGAGCAGCAGCAGTAATTAATTACTGGGTGGCAAAAGGAATAGACAGTCGAGCTTTAAATATTATGGATGGCAGTGGATTATCTCCAGCCACCAGAGTAACCACCGCAGCTATGGCAAATGTTCTTTTCCAAAGCCAAAAAGAAAGCTGGTTCCCTGTATTTTACGAATCCCTTCCTGATAACAATGGCATGAGACTTAAAAGTGGAAGCATTAGTGATGTTTCAGCATATGCCGGATATTATACCGACAAAAATGGAAATAAATACATCATTGTTATCAATATAAACAACTATTCCGGCTCGGGAATCAGCAAAAAATTGTTCAGGGTGCTCGATGCCCTTAAGTAAAATTGTAAATTGCGGCAATTATGAAAAACACCTTTTACCTGTTCTGTCTAAGTCTCTTAAGTATCCCTGCATTTGGTCAGTATGCACCTACTGCTGAAACAACTACAGAAACTATTGCTATCGTAAATAATGCACCTGATATTGCAATTATTCCAGAACCTGTATCGGTTATAAAAAGTGAAGGGCATTTTGTACTTCCCTCAAACGTGGTGATACAAGCTCCGGCTATACCGGAAATTAAGCAAGTGGTTGCTTTTTTGCAGGAAAGGCTTTCTATTCCTACCGGAAGTTATGTAGCTGAGGTTAGTACACCTACTGCGACCTCTACAATTAACCTGATCTTAAACGAGAAACAGAACCCGGCATTAGGGGCTGAAGGCTACCAGTTATCGGTAACACCAAATCACATTACCATTAAAGCAAATAAACCGGCAGGCTTATTTTATGGGGCACAGAGCCTTATTCAGTTATTCCCTAAAGAGATTGAGAGTAAAGAAGCTGTTGAAAACGTGACATGGGAAGCTCCCTGTGTTGAAGTAATAGATTATCCCCGGGTTGGATGGAGAGGCTTAATGTTTGATGTTGCACGTCACTTTTTCACTAAAGCAGAGGTAAAACAATACATTGATGCCATGGTCCGCTATAAGTACAACATTCTGCATTTGCACCTTACTGATGATGAAGGTTGGAGAATAGAAATAAAAGGCTACCCAAAACTAACTGATGTAGGGGCATGGAGTGTAAAAAAGGTAGGTGACTTCGGAACCTTCTTTCCTCCTGCAGCTGATGAACCCCGGAATTATGGCGGTTTTTACACACAAGACGACATTAGAGAACTGGTACAATATGCTAAAGAAAGATTCGTAAATATTTTACCCGAAATAGATGTTCCCGGTCATAGTTTAGCTGCAATAGCTTCTTATCCCGAGCTATCATGTACACCTGGTGCTGAAAATTATCGTGTACGTTCAGGTGAGCGAATCATGGATTGGTCAAGAGGTGCTCCTCCTATTGCCTTAGTTGACAATACACTTTGCCCAGCCAATGAAAAAGTATACAGTTTCTTAGATACGGTAATCACTCAGGTAGCACAGTTATTCCCTTTCGAGTACATCCACATGGGCGGCGACGAGGCTCCTTTCAATTTTTGGGAGAAGAGCGACAGCATTAAAGCGCTGATGAAAAAGGAAGGATTAAAAAACATGCATCAGGTTCAGGGCTATTTTGAAAAACGCATTCAAAAGATTGTTGAATCAAAAGGAAAGAAATTTATGGGTTGGGATGAGATTCTGGATGGAGATATGCCGCAAAACACGGCAGTGATGAGCTGGAGAGGCATGAAATACGGAATTGAAGCAGCCAAAAGAAAACACGAAGTGGTCATGAGCCCCACTACTTACGCTTACCTCGATTACATGCAGGCTGATGCCATTACAGAGCCCAGAGTGTATGCTTCATTGAGGCTAAGTAAATCCTATGAGTTTGACCCTATACCCGTAGGCGTTGACAAAAAATACATCAAGGGTGGACAGGCGAACCTATGGACCGAACAGGTATACAATATCCGTCAGGCAGAATATATGACCTGGCCAAGAGGAATGGCAATAGCCGAATCGGTATGGTCGCCAATTGAAAAGAAAAACTGGACTAATTTCTTCAATCGCGTTGAGCAGCATTTTAAAAGGCTTGACGTAGCCGAAACTAAATATGCTCCTAGTGTGTATGATCCTATATTTAGTGTGAGCAGATCGGCAGATAAACAGCTTATGATTGAATTGAGCACTGAAGTGCAAGGACTGGATATTTATTACAGCTTTGATAATTCATTCCCTGATCGTTTTTACCCTAAGTACACAGAAAAGATGACGCCTCCAAAAGATGCGACTACCATGAGAGTAATTACTTACAAAGGGAAACAACCAGTTGGCAGAATGCTTTCTATGCCAATTGATGAATTAAGCAAACGATCTAGAAGATAAGAAATTGAGATACTTTGTCCATATTGGCTACAACGGATTACATTATAATGGTTGGCAAAAACAACCAGGCGTACTAAACGTACAGGGTGTACTTGAAAAAGCACTTTCTCAGGTACTAAAAACTGAAGTATTTATTAATGGCTGCGGACGTACCGATGCGCATGTGCATGCCAGTCAGTTCTTTTTCCATATGGATATAGAACACGAATGGGATTTCGACCTGATGTTCAGACTAAACAAACTACTACCCGCCAATATTGCCATATTTGACATCATTGCAATGGATGGTATGCAACATGCCAGATTTGATGCCGTACAACGATCATATGACTACTTTATCCACACCTATAAAGATCCTTTTTTAAATGGACTCAGCTCCTTTTACCTGCTACAGGATCTGCATTTTGATCAAATGAAACAGGCAGTGGCTGTACTTCCAAAGTATAAAGATTACAGGGCCTTTTGTACCAGTCCTGATAAATACGAACACACCATCTGCAATGTCATGTCTGCAAATCTTGCCGTAGACCCCAGCGGAGACAAGTTACGCTTCCAGATCTCTTCAAATCGCTTCCTGAGCAAAATGATCAGGATTATTATGGGTCAGGTTTTAAAAGTAGGTAAAGGTCTTTTAAGTGTAGATGAATTTGAAAGTTACCTGATCACAAAGCAAACGCCTGAGCTAATTACACCCGCGCACCCACAAGGATTATACCTGTCAAAAGTTACTTACCCTTATCTGAATTTACCAAGAAGAACCTCATTTTCATCGATACTGCAGAACCAAGCCGACCTTTCCTGGAAAACATTATAATATATTGATTGTTAATATCTTGCTATTGATTATTTAATCAATTTTAATTAGCTTTAATAGACCATTATAAAATAGGAGGCATTATCATGACTGTTATTCAAAAAATCGAGCACTGGGGCGATGTACATCATGCCAAATGGCTGGACATTATCCGTATTGCATTAGGTATTCTCATTTTTAGCAAAGGCATTGCAATAGTCAGCAATACAGAAGCGCTTCAAAATCTGTTGTTGCAAAATAACGTATTTGGCTTTTCCGGAATGATGGCGAGCCTGGCGGTTCACATCATTGGATTTGTGCATCTGGTTGGAGGCCTCCTAATTGCCATCGGACTTGTTACAAGATTTGCCGCCGTAATACAGATCCCAATACTGCTCTGTGCTGTTTTCTTTGTAAATCTGTCGCACGGTTTTTCAGCTTTGAACTCCGAATTATGGCTATCAATTATCGTATTGTTATTGCTGGTTCTATTTTGGGTTGTTGGATCTGGCCCCTATTCGGTTGATCATTCCATGAAAAAGAGACAAGATATCAACAGATAAATAGTCTTATATAATAGTGATTCTATGATTCTTAGTATCTTTCGGCATATTTTACATGCATGAAAAGACTATTGCTTGCCGGATTGCTATTATATACTTCGCATAGTTTTGCGCAAGACCCTACATCAACATATTTTGACCTTACCCGTAAGGGTTTTAATGAAAAAAACGCCATTGAAACTACAGCTTTTGTGGAACAGCGCTGGCGTTTGCCCGGAAACAAGGGCTTTAACGAAACCATTTACTATGTAGAAGGCCTGTTAAAAAAGGCTGGATTTGTGCAGGAGCAAAAGAATGAGTCAGAAGCATTACTGACTTATCGCATTGAAAAACGCCCCATGAAACAAAATGCATGGGATCCAATTAATGCAATAGTCAACATTGAGGGAGAGCAGGAACCATTGCTTGAATTTAAAACAAACCGCAATATGATTGCGATAAGTTCTGCCTCTACCCCTGCAGAAGGTATCACAGCCGAAGTAGTTTATCTAAATCCCGCAGCTATCAATCCAATTGACGATAAAGACCTTAAGGGCAAAATTGTATTCTCTGAAATTGGAACTGGCAGGCTGTTCAATGTTGCCATCAATGCAGGAGCATCAGGTGTTTTAGGGTATTCAATGCCTGGCTACACACAACCGGAAAAGTATCAAACTTCTATTCAATTTTCAGGAATTAATAATCCCGATGGCAAAGGCTGGGCCATCAACCTTTCGTACCAAGCCAATGAACGCCTAAAAAAGGCTTTGGCAAAAGGACCTGTTAAACTAAGTGTTAAAGTTGAGACCAATACCTATCCTTCAGATGAGTTAACCATAATCGCCAACGTAAAAGGCAGCACCAATCCTGATGAACGCTTTGTATACAGCGCCCATGTTCAGGAACCAGGAGCAAACGACAATGCATCAGGTGTAGGTACTTTGGCCGAAATGGCAAGACTTACTGCAGATCTGGTAAAATCAGGAAGGCTAACACCTCAAAGAACATTAACCTTTTTATGGGGTGATGAAATTGTATCCACACAACGCTACATCAAAGAAAACAGTGAAAGAGCAAAAGGAATTATGTGGGGAATGAGCCTTGATATGGTAGGTGAAAACACAGAAAAAACCGGAGGGTCTTTCCTTATAGAAAAAATGCCTGATCCTTCGGCAATATGGACACGAGGTGAGGATAAGCACAGCGAATGGGGATCTGGTGATGTAAAGGAAAGCGATCTTTTCCCTCATTACTATAACGACCTGGTGATGAAAATTTGCAATGATCAGGGCAAGCACGCAAACTGGACGGTTAACTACAACCCTTTTGAAGGAGGCAGCGACCATACACCCTTTATCAAAAGCAAAATCCCGGGTTTATTAATGTGGCATTTTACTGATGTGTTTTACCATACTGACAATGATCGATTAGATAAAGTGTCTGCTACAACAATGAAGAATGTAGGCGTAAGTGCTTTAACTACAGCTTACACACTTGTAACGGCTGACGAGAGCACTGCGCTATTTGTCATTAATGAAGTAAAAACTGCTGCTTTAAAGCGATTAAAAACAGAATACACCTTAAGTAAGCAAGCTATTGCCGATGGAAAATCGGCTAAACAAGATGAAAAGCATATCCTATCAACATGGGGAAAATACTATACCGATGCATTAACCACCATTCCTTCAATTCCTGTAAAAACAGAAACAACAAGGATAGGCTCAGCAATTAAATTTGCAGTACTGGAAGTAGAAAAGCGGGCCAATGCGTATTTAGAAGATCTGAGGTAGTTCCGCCAATACTTTATCTGGTGTCAGGTTAATTCCATCGATACTTAAAGCAGCACTTTTATAGAAACGTGCTCGCTCTGCAAGTTTCGATTCAATAAAACTGATTAGCTGTTCTTCATTCATATCCCTTAACAAAGGACGCTTTTCTTTCCCTTTTTCCAATCTCTTGGCTAAGGCAATCGGAGGCATTTCGATGTAAAGGGTAGTTCCATTGTTATTCATCCATTCCATATTATCAAAATAACATGGCGCTCCTCCGCCTGTTGCAACAACACAGTCTGAAGGATAGTTATGTTCTTTAAGCACTTTACTTTCCAGCGCTCTAAATGCATCCTCTCCATGGGCAGCAAAATATTCTCCAATGCTTGAGGCCATCTGATCTTCCAACACCTGGTCAAGATCAATAAAGTCAAACCCTAACTTTGTGGCTAGTTTTTTACCCAAGGTGCTTTTACCGCAACCCATAAATCCAATCAGAAATATCTTCATTCTTAAGCCAATTTTACCCTTGGATCAACAAAGGCATATAAAATATCTACAAAAATATTAATTACTACAAAAACAAAGGCAATAAAAAGTATAGACCCCATAACTACCGGAAAATCCGACATTTCTAAAGCAGTTACTGTAGTACGCCCTAAACCATTATACCCAAAAATATACTCTACAAAAAAAGATCCGGCAAGCAAAGAAGCAAACCACCCGGAAATAGCAGTAATTACAGGATTTAGTGCATTTCTAAGTGCATGCTTATAGATAATTGCATTTCTGCCCAAGCCCTTTGCTCTGGCAGTCCTGATATAATCCTGAGCAAGCACATCCAGCATTGCACTGCGTGTTAACTGCACTATGATAGCTAAAGGCCTTAAACCTAAAGTAACCATTGGTAACCAAAGATTTTTCCATGTGGTGATTTCACCCTCAAAAGGATCATAGCTGTATAAGCTGCCCGACATATTTAACCCCGTATAGTCACTCAATACAAAACCAAAAAACCAGGCTATAATAATCCCTGCAAAAAATGAAGGCGCCGATATTCCCAGAATTGCAAAGGCATTAGCGGTTTTATCAATCCAGGTATCTTTATGAACTGCCGAAAGCACACCTAAAAAAACACCTATTATTGTAGCAAATATCATTGCCGTAAGCGCCAGAATAAAAGTATTAGGAACAGTTTCTGTTAAAATAGTCGTTACATCACGCTTGGTTTGATAGGAGCGGCGTAAGTAAGGCCATTTAAGCGCTACCACATCATTACCAACAGAAAACAGCTTTACATAACGGTACTTCTCTTCAGTCTCTTTGTTATGATCATGAAAGCCTATTGGCGAAAGATCATTTAAATAAAGAAAGAATTGAGCAGGTCTGGATCTATCTAAGCCAAACTCCTTACGCACGGCTTCTAATGACTGCACATCAGAACGTTGCCCTAAAGTCATCCTTGCAGGATCTCCCGGCAACACATTGAACAGTATAAAAACGACTACAATTACGCCCGTCATCACGGCAAATCCATACATGAATTTCTTAAAGGCGTATTGTAACATGATTATTTAGCGAAATACTTTTCAGCAAGTTCGTCAAAACCAGGCACATTATTGTAATGCCATTTGTTAATGACTACACCATTCTTTAGCAAAAGTATACCGGGATTTGCCCTTACCATACTTTTTAAAGGAACAGCATCAGCATAAAAAATTTCGCTAAACAACTTCATTCTTTTGCTGTACTCATCTGCATTTTGTGCTGAGCTGGAGGTTAGCAGTACAGATCTGATATTAAATTGTTCAGTAGCATTTAATGCTATTGCATTTAATTTAGCCATGCCCTGCTCATTAGCATCTTTTAAATTGTATGCTACAATTACCAGATTATAGTATGGATTTTCGATCAGTTCTTTAGTATAGTCAGTACCCGATGCATCCGTTATTTGAAGGTCTTTAATTTTAGGTTCGTAACCTTTTTTAATTAATTTACTTTCCGGTTCACCTACAATCTCCCAATTCTCATCTTTCCAAATCTCTGTTTTCAGGTAATCTTTATCACTCATCACCTTCGTTTCACCTGTCTCCTTATTCTTCATGTTGTACATGATCAAATACTCGTCAAGCTTTGCTCCCGGAGGTATTTTCATCAACTCGGGTAAGCTTGCCCCAACTTTATAAGGCAAGAAATCTAATATTGGCAGTCTGCTATAGGTAAACTGGCTAAACATTAAAGAGAAAGTAAGCACAATAGCAAACAAGCCACTTTGCCATCTGGCATCGTTAGTAACCGGGTTTATCTGATCCCTGTTTTTAAACAGGTAAACGATCATTGCCAATAGAACAAGGTCCTTAGAGAAAGATTGCCAAGGCGTTAAAGGAATGGCATCACCAAAGCAACCGCATGAGGTTACGACCTTAAATGCCGCAGAAACAAAGGTTAGAAAAGTAAAGAAAATAATAACCACCAACAGACCGGTCGTTACTTGTTTACGCCAAAAGCCAAAAAGTAATAAAGCGCCCAATACAATTTCGAAAACACAAAGTAAAATGGCAATTCCGGTAGCCATTCCACTAAGGAAAGGCATGTGGAATACTTCGAAGTACTCCTGTAATTTATAGCCAAATCCAAGCGGATCATTGGCTTTTATTAATCCTGAAAATATAAAGAGGACACCAACAAATATCCTTGAAAAGTTTAATGCAGCTTTCTTCATTGTTTACTAGCTATTTTACGCCCAACTTAATTAAAGCAAAAACAGCATAATTTAACATATCCTGATAATTTGCATTTACTCCTTCTGAAGCCAGAGTATGTCCAGAATTGTCTTCTATTTGTTTTACCCTTAAAATTTTCATTAAAATCAAGTCTGTTAAAGAACTGATACGCATGTCTCTCCATGCCTCACCATAATCGTGATTTTTGGCAAACATAAGTTCTTTGGTGCCATTTACTTTTTCATCGAAAAGTTTCTCAACTCTTTCAACACCTAATTCATATGGATCATCTTCTCCAAGTTCAAGCTGCATCATGGCAATTGCACAGTAATTAATAATGCCTATATACTCAGATACTACATCTTCCCCTACTTTAGATACTTTTTTTTCTTCGAGCGTGCGGATACGCTGTGCTTTAATGAAAATCTGATCTGTTATAGAAGCCGGGCGCAATATTCGCCATGCTGTTCCATAGTCGTTTGTTTTCTTTAAAAAAAGCGATTTACAAACCGCGATTACCGAGTCAAATTCTTGTGAAGTGTTTGTTGCCAAAACGATTAAAATAATAAGTTTACATCCGTTTTAATACAGGATCCTAATAGAGTTAAATCATTTAAAGATTTTATCTAAGTTTGTATTCAAACGATGGCTAAAGATACATTTTTAAACCGAAAGACTACACTAAACGTCAAAGGCAAACTGACGGATATCAGCGCCCCATGCGTAATGGGCATACTAAATCTAACTCCCGACTCTTTTTACAACAGCAGCCGAGCAGGCTCTGTTGACGATGCCTTACTGAGAACAGAAGCCTTTCTGAAAGATGGGGCTAAGTTTATAGATATAGGAGCATACTCCTCTCGTCCGGGAGCAGCAGAAGTTAGCACCGATGAGGAGTTAAAAAGGATAGTTCCAGTAGTAGAGGCCATCACAAAAAAGTTACCTGAAGCAGTAATTTCTATCGATACATTTAGGGCCAAAGTAGCAAAAGAAAGCATTGAAGCTGGTGCTCATATCATAAATGATATCGCATCCGGAGACCTTGATGAAGCCATGTTTGAAACTGTTGCGGCACTTGGAGTTCCATACATCATGATGCATATGAAGGGCAATCCTCAAACCATGCAGCAACAAACAGCATACAAAGATCTTGCATTAGACATAGTGGATTACTTTTCTGCCAAAATTGCTCAATTACAAAAACTGGGAGCAAAAGATATCATTCTAGATCCCGGCTTCGGTTTTGCGAAAACTTTAGATCAGAATTATCAACTGCTAAATCAATTAGAAGATTTCAACATCTTTGAACTGCCTTTACTTGTGGGCTTTTCCCGAAAATCCATGATCTATAAATTTCTGGGCCTAACCCCTCAGGAAGCCTTAAACGGCACATCGGTATTGAATACAATAGCACTATTAAAAGGGGCAAGTATTTTGCGTGTTCACGATGTAAAAGCTGCCGTAGAATGCATAGCTTTAGTTCAAAAGACACAGCAACAATAAAAAACCATAACTTGGCACTAATGAAAGGCTTAGAATTTGATTTCTTAAAGGTAACAGTTACAGATGCGGTAGACATTATTCTTGTCGCTTTAATTATCTATTACATCTATAATCTGATTAAAAATACCCTTGCGGTAAACCTTTTACTAGGTATGGTAATTATACTGGTTATACACTGGGTTGTAGATGCATTAAAAATGAATTTACTTTCTACTATTATTAACCAGTTTATAAGCGTAGGAATTATAGCACTGATTATTATTTTCCAACCGGAAATCAGGCGTTTTCTCTTACTCATTGGAAAAAATACTTTCCTCCAGCAAAACAAAGCATGGTGGGGTTATCTATTTGGAAGTAAGAACATAGAACGTGATAATCTAATCCGGATAAAACCTATCATTGATGCTTGCAAAAGCATGAAAAAATCCAGAACAGGCGCTTTAATTGTATTCGTAAAGTTTTACGACGATCAGCTTTTTGCCAACAGTTGCGAACTGATAGATTCAAAAATATCCAAGCGATTACTGGAAAGCATCTTCCAAAAATACAGCCCACTACATGATGGAGCCGTTGTTATTGCGGAGAACAAGATTAAAAGTGCAAGCTGTATTCTGCCTTTAACAGACAATGATAAGCTACCTCCTCAGTTTGGTCTTCGTCACAGAGCCGGGATTGGTGTATCTGAAACTACTGATGCCGTAGCCGTAATTGTTTCTGAAGAAACCGGTGAAATTGCTTATGCCAAACAGGGCAGGGTAAGGATGAATGTATCTTTTGGGGAGTTGGAGAAACTCCTGAATAAAGATTTTTAAATTAAGTCATCTGTTCATGGGCTGGAACAAATTGCGCTGGAGAGCGTAAATAGTTCCCAGGCCCTATTTCAGACACTGAATTTAAGGGAAATAACATGGGAAAAATGACCATGAGAAATCAGCTTACTTCACTTAATACGGATAGTGGCTCCCTCCCTGCTTTCCTTAAGAATCACCTTCGCCGATGAGGCCTAGGTGCTGTTGCTTTTGGCAACAGATGCCAGACTTAGCGAAGAACGGTTATTTTCCTCCCTTTAATTTTGAACTTTACCAAACCTGTATTCTCCAAAGATTTTAATGTTGCAGAAATGTTGTCAAATCTTGAAACCGACAAACTAAACAGTTCCTTACGTACTGCATCATTGGTATAGACGATCTCCACATCGTACCATCTGGAAATACTTTTCATTATAGTTTCTAAGCTTTCATCCTGAAATAAAAATAGTCCATTTTTCCAGGCAACTGCTTCTTTAGTATTTGCCGTATCTATTTGTAAACCATTCTCTCCCATTACAGACTGTTGATCTGTTTTGATTAAATTATAATAATTGATCTGAGCTACGCCTTCTAATATTGTCGTTTTTGTTGCTGCATCATCCGGATAGCCATTGATATTAAAACGTGCCCCCTCAACCTCAATCCTCTGTTTTTCAGAGACCACAATAAAGGGCACATTAATCTTGGAATCATTACCCGGCTCCAATGACTTAATGACGATCTTAGGCACTTCAAAATAAGCTTCACCGATTAATTCTACCTTTCTTACGGTATTAGGGGGGAATGATGCCGGGTAAGTTAATTTTGAGCCGGCATTTAGCCACACCTTAGTGCCATCAGTTAACCGCACCTGATATTGACCACCTATTGGAGTTTCGAGACTATTAACGCGTTTACCTTTAGCAGTATCAGCATTTGTCCCTTTTTCATTAACTGCATAAGTAATTTGTCCTGCACCGGTCCTTACGATGCTTGAGCCTGATTCCTGCGCTAAAATCCCATCAGGCGCATCATCCAGAACAATCTTTTTACCGTCGGCCAAGGTTAATGTTGCCCTGCTGCTACCCGCGTGAATATCTCTTTTAGCAAATCTATTTTCTTTTAGTGGTTTTGGATGATGGTTATAAAAAAGCGCTCCGATAGCGCATGCAATTAATGCCAAACAAGCAATTGCCAGATACCTAAATGCCCAGGTTTTATAAAAAATTACTTTTTTTTCTGATTCTGTATTCATATTTCTACTCTTTCTTCGGACTTAATTAAATTTAATCTTAATGAATCGGGGCCTGTACAACTGAGGATCCTTATCAAGATCTTTAAAAAATTCAAAAGAATTAACATTATAACTAATTAAAAGTTCTCCTTTTTCAGATAAGCTGGGGTGTGCTTTAGCATTATATGGAAAATATGATTTCTCTTTTAATGCATCAGAACAATCCCAAAGCTTTATGATCGGACCAAAGGGACCTACCGGGCTTTTTCCCAAACGCATCCCTACTGTCCTACTCATTCCACTTTGCTGAAAAACTAAAGCATACCTTCCATCGGGCAATACGGATAAACTGAGCTCATTTGACACTTGATCCGTTACAGCTTCTGACTTCTTAATATCTGGGTTCCACGTAGCACCATCCCAGAAATTCCATTTAGAATAATCATCAAATTCTTTTGGCTTTACTCTTGCTACCAACAGTTTTTTGGCCATCCCCTTTACACCGTAAATGTACACATATCCGTCAGGATTAGCCGCACCGGCTTTCGATGTATTCACAAATATACCAGCACCAAACGATCCCATTTCTTTTTCTGTTTCACCCTTACTCAAATAAAACGGTGTATCTTTTTGTTCAAAGGTTTTAAAGGGAGGCTCCTCTTTTTGTGATATCTTTATCAGTGTATTTCCTACCTCCGAAAAGCCAAAGGCACCATCGCCAACTTGTTTCACTCTGTATCCAAAAATATAAATGGCATTATTCTGTTCCTGATTAACAAAACCATCTCCAAGCCAGTAATAATCTGTAGGGCCGGTTAAGGGAGTTTTTGGCACAAATACAGTTTCGGCACTATCCTTAGCGTCATTTTTCCAAAAAAAAGATATATTCTCCTTTACAGGCTTCACGCCTTTTAGTATGGCCACACTATTATGGGTCATTTTAGCTCCGGGTTCCATTTTGTTATCTTTAATCTTCCCGATCATGCTATCGCTAAAAATAAACAATGTTTTTTTTGCTTCCGGTTTACCTGATTCTACTCCATTTAATGGAATGGAGTAAATACCATCGCCACCAAACCACCCATTCTCTCTTACAAACAAATTTGTCCACTCAGGAGCCTCAGCTGCTGTAAATTTTATATTGGTCAGGTCTTGCGCATCAGCCTTAATTAATGAGCCAACTAAACAGCATAACAAAACGATATTTTTTATACCAAATGTAAATTTAAGTCTATTCATCAGGCATAAATATATCAAAAGTATTATACATGTTTTTTAATTAATATTGCATTAATGAAAATTCAACTATACTTTTCGGGTGCATTTATCAAGAGAATTACCCTATGTATGCTTCTTTTATCTGGTGTACTAACTTCATTCTCTCAGGATCAGAAAGCAATTAAATTCACCTTACTGCTCGACAAAACCGTACAACAAATACACAACATTGGTGGGTCTGGTTGCTGGTATACCGAAGAAATTGGAAAGCAATGGCCACTGGCTAAAAAGCAACATGTTGCTGAGTTGCTATTTAGCAGGGAATTTGGTAAAGATGGCAGACCAAAGGGCATTGGCCTATCTGCATGGCGTTTTAATATAGGAGGAGGCACTGCTGAACAAGGAGATAGCAGTGGAATTGCAGATCCTGCACGTAGAGTTGAGTGTTTTTTATCTCCTGAAGGAACTTACGATTGGAACAAACAGCAAGGGTACACCTGGATGTTGCAGCAGGCAAAAAACTATGGCGTAAAAGACCTGATTGCATTTGTAAATAGCCCTCCTGTACAATTTAACAAAAATGGCCTTGGCTATAAATCGCGTAAGGATGGTTCCACAAACCTCAGGCCCGACAAATATGATGCTTATGCAAAATTCCTAGCTGAAGTAATAAAACATTATGACAAAAAGAACCTTCATTTCAACTACATCAGTCCGATAAATGAGCCCCAATGGGATTGGCTAAAAGGCTCTAATCAGGAAGGCAGCCCATGGACAAATGAAGAAATGTTTGAAACCATCAAATCTTTAAATGTCAATTTAGCGAAGCAAAAACTCAGTACAAAAATTCTGGCTACTGAGGCTGGTCAGCTTGATTATTTATATGCAGATAAAGGACGAACATCACGCCAAATAGATAGTTTCTGGAATCCCAAAAGCCCTTTATACATAGGCGACCTTAGCCATACAACAAAGTTTGTTGAAGGTCATGGCTATTTTACAGAAAACGGAGACAATACGTTAATCAGCGTAAGAAGATCTTTAAGAGATACTTTGAAAAAACACAAGGGACTGGAATACTGGCAATCAGAATATTCGATGCTCGGCGATGGTTTTAAAGATAAAACTTCAGGTAACCCAAGCGAAATGGATCATGCCTTGTTCCTTGCCAAAGTAATTAATCATGATTTTACCATAGGTGATGCCTCTGCCTGGCATTTCTGGAATACCTATGAACCTGGAAACCCATTAAACCCCCGTTATTTCCTTATTGCAATAAATCCAAAAAGAGCCGCCAATCCTGAAAACATGTACACCATTACTAAAAATTTATGGGCATTAGGGCACTATAGTCTATTTATCCGTCCGGGCATGGTTCGGATAGAAACCGAAAGAAACGATGGTCTAAATGATATGGAGATTGCTCAGCAGGTTATGATTTCTGCATTTAAAGATCCGAAAGGGAAAAGTGTTGTTGTAAATGTGATCAACTACACCAGCGAAACTAAAAAGGCCGATTTTGTCTTGAAAGGATTAACTAAGGGAAAGCTTAAAAAACATTACCTAACATCTGAGAAACAAGATGACAATATCAAGCCTTATCCCCTTGAGGATACTACCCTACCTCCCCGATCAATAAGTACTTTTATATTTTCGGCACTTTAATAGTGATTTTATTTAAACGCAAAAAGAGGGTATTTGAAATGAATCAAATACCCTCTTTTTATATTTTTTAATTCCTATTAGCAATACTGATCAAAAGCACCAATAAGGCTATCAGCAATCATTTGTGCAGGACGGCCTTCAATTTGATGACGCTCAATCATGTGAACTAATTTACCATCTTTAAATAAAGCCATTGAAGGTGATGATGGAGGGAAAGGCAACATATAACCTCTAGCTCTGTCAACCGCTTCTTTTTCCATACCAGCAAAAACTGTTACTAATTTTGCAGGATGTTTTTCATTTGCCGCAGCTAATCTTGCTGCCGGACGTGCATTTGATGCTGCACAACCACATACTGAGTTCACTACTACAAACACAGTTCCTTCGCTTGTAATGGCGCTATCAACTGCTTCTGCAGTTTTTAATTCTTCAAAACCTACGTTTGTAAGTTCAGCACGCATTGGCTCTACTAAATATTCTGGATACATATGCTTAATATTTTTATTAATTTTCTTCTTTAAGTACACAAAGGTACTACAGTTGTAACTAGCATCAAAACATTGGTGGTAAGACCAATATAGTTTTGACCCTTAAATTACTTTGCACAGGTCAGCAAACAAGCTTTCATTTCCATCCCATCATCATTTCTTAGCCGATGACTTCTTCCCAAACTGTCTTGGATAGTAGGAAATCGTAGTCATAAAATATTGTTTCAATACGTTTTGCCTTCCAATAGTAAAACTGTTGGAATTTCCATAATTGATCACACTGCTGTTCTGGTGCAATAAGTCCAGGGCCGAAAACTTAAACTCGGCGTTGTTGCCCTTAAGAAAACGGTACACAGCGCTGGCATTCCAGATGGTAAAGTTGATATCTTTAGAATTGGAAGATGAACTGTTGTTAAATGTGATGTTGCTGTTCAAGGTAAATTTCTTGGTTACGTTGTAACTGCTGCTCACCGTCGTGCCAAGGTTTTTGCCACTATATCCAGTATTAAACGCTTCCTGTCTGGATTTGTAAGTAGAGTAAGACTGGTTCAGTGCTATTGCCAAATAGTCCTTGTGTGTGTAATTAATATTGACATTGGAACCTGTATTTAAATTGCTCGAATAGGTAAACACGTTATTCGTGTAGCCGGGATTCTTGTTGGTATTGAGGTTGGTGTTTAGCTCTAACTGTAATTCTGAGGTCTTAAATTTATAGGCTTTTCTGATATAACCATACAAGTTAATGTACTTATGCCCATCAGCATTTACCAGAAAAACGGTTCTTCTATTCTGTTCGTCGATCAACAGACTATCCACAATATTGTCATCAATCTTTCCGGCATTTACCCTCAAATAATAATTAAGTGTGTTTTTATTCGACTGATCATTGCTGCTAAAACTGAATGAAAGCTCTTGTTGCACAGATTTTTTCAGGTTAACATTTCCTCTTTGTAGGTAATATAGGTTTGTACTGTCGGTGAGTGGCGCCAATTGTCCAATCTCAGGAATCCTGATAGTTGTTGAATAGTTAAGATCGTAACTTCTTGAGGTTTCTCCGTATTGGTGGTTATAATAGCTGATCCCAGCATCAGGAGCAAACTTACTGTAACTGCGTTTAATGTTCTGAAATGAGCGGTCCGATTTATTATCCTGACTAATCAGAAGCTGCTTGGGATGAAACCTTAAGGTTAGTGATTTATAGTAACGGTTAGATAAACTCTTTGTAAAAGATCTCTGAATTCTGATTCCGGGTGTTTCTTCAATTACATTTGTTTGAATTTGGTTATTTAAATATGGATTCACTCGGTAAACATTGTTGATCGTATCCAAATCCTGGACATTATTGTCATTCTTATCAGACTTAAGAATCAACCTATTAGTAAGGTCAACACTCATTTTTGAGTAGCTTTTATTTCCAAAAATTATTGACTTTAAATCTGGCAGTTCGAAATTAATCTCTTGCCTTATACCATTGGTATGTGTATCATACTTACGGTTAAACTTCTGATTTGAAGCCGCTCCGGAAAATGATTCAAACGCTGTAACATTCAACCGCTGACTGCTATTATCGTAAGTGTGCAAACTATAATCTAAGTTAAAACCTCTGAATCGCATTCCTGGCCTGATGATATAGGGAGAGTAGCGATAATCCCCTCTTACAGAAAAGCTCTTATTGTCATAGTTATTGGTATTCATAGAGTTATTTGTACTGGTAAGCACATTTTGCAGATTGCTAGCTGAGCGAAATGTTTGTTCTACGCTCTCACCTGCGTTTAAGCTTACATTCTGACTGACTCTTAGACTGTGCCCCTTTTTTGACAGTTCATAGTCTGAGTCAAAGCGTTGTGTATTATTGGTAGAGTTATTCGTTGTGTTGCTATTTTCTATAATTTTATCTGTGCTGTTTACTGATGTAGTAGTTTGTACATCTGACAGGTAATTGCTCCTTCGGTCTTGCAAAAAATAATTGGCTTTAAGCGTATTTTTCCGCTCCCAGGTAGGTTTTTCTATAAAATTATAGGTAAAGTTTGCTCCCAGTGCTTTCGGCTTGCTTATTCCTTCCGCTCTAAAATCAGGCTGATACTCTATATTCGTACCCACGCCCTTAAATGTACTATTAGAGAGCAGATCGTTCGCATTATCTGCTATTTTATTAATATTGTTCATAGCGCCTACAATACCAATCTGCATTTTTGGAGAGTACATATTGATACTTGCGTCAGTTTCAAAACGGTTGTTTGTTCCATATCCTACGCCAATTTTCCCAAAATAGCCTACATCCTTACCCTTTTTGAGTTTAATATTCATTTCGAGGGTAGAATCTGCAGGATTGGTACTTTGCTGGCTTCTTGCTTTATTATAAACCTGTATTTTCTCAACGGCATTTTTAGCCAGATTTTGTGTGGCCGTCTTTATATCGCCTCCAAAAAAGGATTTTCCGTTCACCATCACGCTTTTAACCTCTCTACCATTCACTGTAATTTTCCCATCACCCCACAGGGTTACGTTCGGTATTTTTCTCAGCAAATCTTCGACTACGGCATTGCTATCCAATTTAAAAGCAGCCGCATTAAATTCAAGCGTATCTCCATTCATGCTAATAGGCGGTATGCTGATGACAACATCATTCAACATAATATCCCTACGATTGGCAATGATCAACCCCAAATCAATGGTGTTTTTATCTGATGGAACTGTAAAGTTTTTTCTTGAGGTTAAATACCCCACATGACTGAGCTCTAGTCGTAAAGCAACATTTACAGGTAGGTTTTTAAAACTAAATTCACCGTAATTATTGGTCACCTGATAACTCACAAGAGTGCTATCTGAAGCCTTATAAATAGTTGCAGTAGCCGACTTAAGCACATAATTCTGCACAGTATCCCGTGCAATTCCCTTTGCACTTCCGGGAAGAACAGGTGTGTTTTGAGCTTTCGCAGTCAAAACGGTTACAGCCATTAAAAAGGCTATAACCAGGGCGTAATTTTTAGACATGGAGCGTTAGTTTTTTTTTGGTTTCAATTGAACGATAATCGGATTGCTTTTTCTACTCTGGGTTTTAAAGAATTCGCTCAAAACAGGATCATACTTTCTGTTCTTACCATCATTTTGCTCTTTAACATTAAATAATGCAAGGGAAGAATAGCTGGTATAAAAATAGTCTTTGTCTACGATATGAAAACCATGGTTTGTAAAATCGTAATGATAGTTTAAATCTGTAATTGGCAAAAACTGAGAGACGGAATCCGGTTCAATATCTGATACCGATGTGAGATCATTAGAATTCAGGTTGTATACAAAAGCTCTTTTTTCATCGCGGCTCCAGTTCCAGTTTCTAACCTGAAAATATAAGTTGGTGCCATGTAAATAAGTATTGGTCATTTCATAAAAGACGTTCCGGTTCTGCTCAAAATAGTCATACCGCTTACCGTCATATATGGGGTTACTGTCATAATCCATAGGCAAAGAGTTTGCTGCCGGAAAGAAGATCTGATAAGCTAGCGAAAGCTGTTTGGAAGTCAGCTTATAGATGTTATACAGGTAGTTTTTTACAAACAAGAACTCATCAGGATTGCCATAGTCATAAACTCTGCCTCCATGCCAGCCTTCATCATTTTTATGCTCTTCTTTTTTCTGGGGAAAATACATTTCTGATTTTTTACCGTCTTTTATTAAGCTCAGGTGGTATTTGGTGCTGTCTTTATCTTCTTTATCATAATAATATTGGTCAATGATCGTACCGTCACCAAACCTTTTAGAGTTGGCGTATTTGTCAACAGTACTAGAGGTAATCTTCTTTACAAATTTCCCTGTCAGATCAAAGTAATGGGTTTGTTTTCCAGAAGCAATTGTAATCAGCGTTTTCCCATCTACAGTTTTGAGGTCAAATCCATAAAAATCCGGCTTGCTTTTATCAGCGGGATCCTTTTCAATTTTGCTGGCGCCAATCTTGGTCACATACTTACCTGCTTTAGTAAAAATTAAAACTGCCTTGGTTTCATAGTCAAATACTATGTAGTTCTCCTCAGTCATTTTAAGTTGGCTAATTGACCCAAAAAGACTTTCCTTAGTGGTTTCCAGAGGGATAAAATTGACCTCATCAAAAAATTGGGATACAGATGCACCACGTGCGCTGGAAGGATCTATTCGCAGCGTAACCATCTGGGAACTATCAATTTTACTGGCTTGGGCCATAGTCTGGCCATAACAGAGAATGCAGGTTATAAAACTGCAGAGAGCGAATTTTAACATAAAGGTGTCATTTGGTCGCCTAAATGTATTGATTTTCAAAAGATAAATGCTTTTTTTTCATTGGGCGGACTCACATTTTTAACAATAATTAACATTATTCGTTATTAATAAGCGCTTGCTGGCACAATACAATAGATCGGATAGCGCTTTAAGACGGTTGAAAGCTTTGATTTTTTGTTGCAATAAATAAACATAAATAGTCGTAAATTTGCAGCTGTTTACTATAAACTTAATCACTTAAATATGTCATCAGTAGAGACAACATACGTTCCTTACAAAGTTAAGGACATTTCACTGGCAGAATGGGGCCGCAAAGAAATTGAACTGGCAGAAGCAGAAATGCCAGGATTAATGTCGTTACGCGAAGAATTTGGTCCTTCTCAACCATTAAAAGGCGCACGCATTGCAGGTTGCCTTCACATGACCATCCAAACTGCAGTTTTAATTGAAACATTAGTTGCATTAGGTGCTGAAGTTACCTGGTCATCTTGTAATATATTTTCTACTCAGGATCATGCTGCTGCTGCTATTGCTGCTGCTGGCATTCAGGTATATGCCTGGAAAGGTTTAGACGAGGCTAGTTTCGACTGGTGCATCGAGCAAACTTTACATTTCGGTCCAGAGCGTCAGCCATTAAACATGATCTTAGATGATGGTGGTGATTTAACTAACATGGTTTTCGATAAATTCCCTGAGCTTATCGCTAACATCAAAGGTTTATCTGAAGAAACTACTACCGGTGTTCACCGCTTATATGAGCGTATGAAAAACGGAACATTGCACTTACCTGCAATCAACGTAAACGACTCAGTTACCAAATCTAAATTTGACAACAAATACGGTTGCCGTGAATCATTAGTAGATGCAATTCGTCGTGCTACTGACATCATGATGGCTGGTAAAGTAGCTGTTGTTGCTGGTTACGGTGACGTTGGTAAAGGTTCTGCTGAATCTTTAAGCTCACAAGGCGTACGTGTTATCGTTTCTGAGATTGACCCAATCTGTGCATTACAAGCTGCAATGGAAGGTTATGAAGTTAAGAAATTTGCTACCGCAGTTAAAGAAGCTGATATTATTGTAACTACTACTGGTAACTGCGACATCGTTCGTGCTGAGCATTTCAAAAGCATGAAAGATAAAGCTATCGTTTGTAACATCGGTCACTTTGATAATGAAATCGATGTTGCCTGGTTAAACAAAAACTATGGCGCTACTAAAGTAGAGATCAAACCTCAGGTTGATAAATATACCATTGATGGAAAAGACATCATCCTATTGGCTGAAGGTCGTTTAGTAAACTTAGGCTGTGCAACTGGTCACCCAAGCTTTGTAATGTCTAACTCATTCACTAACCAAACTTTGGCTCAATTAGAATTATGGACCAATACTGATCAGTATGAGAACAAAGTTTATGTGTTACCTAAGCATTTAGATGAAAAAGTAGCTCGTTTACACTTAGCTAAAATCGGTGTTGAGCTTGATGTTTTAGACACTCATCAGGCAGAATACATTGGTGTTCCGGTTGAAGGTCCATTTAAACCTGATACTTACAGATACTAGTCTTTAGATTCCTATCTTTATATAAAAGGGATTGCATATGCAATCCCTTTTTGTTTGTTACTGGTTCTTTGGATCCTACTTCTGTTCAAACTCGTCTTCGATACTTTCTCTTAAATCATACATCATCCACTGTTTACCCTGAACATCTTTTTGCTTATTCTTAAGTAGTTTAATAAAATCAGCAACACCCAGCGGCTCATTTCCATTTCCATGAATCAAAACGATGCTTCCAGAATTCGCAGGCTGCCCCTTTGCTAGCCAGGCATCACTCCCAATAGGAATAATCCCATAGGAAAGCACACGTTTTACCACTTCAGTATCCGACACAAGTCCAGGAAAACGGAAGAAAGCAGATGGCAGCATCCCATGCTGCAACATAGCCAATTCTGTTCCCAATATTTCAAAATTCAGATCAGTACCCGGCTCTAATAAGAAATTAGTTTTAAGAGGTGCCTTAGTGCTTACATGATGATTATAAGAATGATTTATCCATGTAATCTTTATGTCGTTTGATTTCTCCAGCTCTTTAAGCCAATTTAAATCATTAAGATGAGTAAGCATCCATCGGCCCGTTATTGATATTGCTATCGGGACAGGTCTCTCTGTTTTCTGAAATTCTGAAATAAGTGAAGTAAAGATAGTCCTATCAAGTGCTTTATGGGATGGGCACAGATCAATTGTTAAAGTTATTCCTTTCTCTTTTTGAAAACCATGTATAATCCCGGCATCCTGCAAACTGTTTGAAAATTGCGCAGCTGAAGATATTGTCTTAGCATACGGCGTGTTTTCAAAGTAACTAAGCGCTTCTTCCAATCCCGTAACTTTCACAGNAGCTCCAGCCGCAGGGATAATTAATGTAGTTAGTTCATTAGGGTCTACCNCTAAATATGATGCAGCNCCTGATGCTTTGAATTTACGTAGTATCAATAACTCTTTATGATCATACTTCGTAATCCCAAAANACCTATTATAACCCTCAATGCTAACTTGAGCTGAANATGGGATAGCCAACACCATTAAAACACATAAGATCCTTATTGCAACCTGCATAGCTAATTTTTCACACCTACAGTGCTCGTATTACCGTCTCTTATTGCCTGATAATGAGGCGACATAATCTCTACTCCCGCCCCATCAAATGCTTCATGAATGTTTTTATGCATTTCAGAATAGATAATAGCCATAATACTTGGATCGCTGATGTAAGCATTTAGCTGATAAGATACATACCAATCATCAAGACTTGTTTGCAATACAAAAGGNACCCTATCCTTAATTACACCTTCAGTTGCAAGCGCTGCATTAATTAGCAGTTCATGAATTTTTGTCCATGGAATATCGTAACCCAAGGTAAGCGTACTATGGATAATCAATCCTTCATTATTAGACATACTGGTATAATTAACCGTATTGCCATTTAAAATAGCACTATTAGGAATTGTGATGATCTCGTTTTTGATTGTTTTAACACGGGTAACCAACAACGATTTCTCTAAAACAGCCCCGGTTGTATCTCCAATCTTTACTACATCGCCGATTCTAAAAGGCCGCATGTAAGTAATTACCATACCCGCCACGCCATTACTAATTGCTGATGAAGACCCAAATGAAATAAGAATCCCCAGAAACACAGATACACCTTTAAATATAGCCAGATCAGAACCCGGAATATAAGGCCATATCATTACCAGCATAAAGGCATTTAATAAAATCTTAACAATATTAAAGGTAGGCTTTGCCCAATCGGGATAGAATCCATTAATTTTTAACCTTTCGTTTTCAACCTCTTGAGCTAAAAATCTAATTGCCTTTTTCACATAATGGAATACGCCAACTATTACCGCGATTGCAATTAGGTTTGGGAAAAAATCAATTAAGGAGCTAAATATATTCTTTAACGGATTTAAGGCAAAGCTAATTAAACTGTCACTCCATGGTTTTGTCCATGGGAAAAGTCGGAAAATAAAAGGAAGTGTGAGGTAAATCAGCAAAAGGATTACTACTATTTTAATTAGATTCAGAAATTTACTGATTATGATCAGCTCCCTTTTTCTGTCAATCAGCTCATAATCCTTAATCTTGATGTGGCCTATCCTTTTATGTAATTTAAAACTCAGCCAACTATTGAATCTATTGGAGTACTTATTAAGGAAATAGATACATACCCCCAACACGACAATGATGAGCAAGCCCAAACCTGCCCGCTTTAAAAGCTCCGTCACATTGGTCTCTTTCCTATAATTATTGATGTTANTGATAATGATTTCCTGGTATGCTTTGGCCATAACCTCCATATCCATCTTTATAGAATCTGCATCAGCTTTGGAAATGCTCATTAAAACATCGCCTTTATAAACAATCCCAATAAGCGTAGAATCATTAACCGTGACTAAAGAATCAGGTACAAAAAGGAGATCCTCAGATAAAGCTTCCACTCTTGAGGAAGTCCGTTCAGCCCTTTCCAATGCAGACAGCGAGCCCAGCTTGTTTTTAATATGAAACAGCGTATCGGTATGTGCAATTACCGGATAACCTTTAAAAATAACCGTATCCTTTTGAGCATAAGCAACATGCTGAATACAAAAAAAAGCAATAAATGAGACCAATAATTTTAAAGACATATATCGAATGATTATAACTAACAGCAAAATACAGAAATTAATTTTCTGTTTATCACGCTTCTATTTTTTTACCTTTACTTTCATATTTACATTTTGGGCTAACATCATTCAATTTATGACAAAACTTTCAGTCAACATCAATAAAATAGCAACGCTTCGTAATAGTCGTGGAGGAAACAATCCGGATCTTGTTAAAGTAGCATTGGATTGTGAGCGCTTTGGGTCTGAGGGAATAACAGTACACCCAAGACCCGATGAAAGACATATCAGATATCAGGATGTTTATGATTTGAAAGCAACAATAGCTACAGAGTTTAATATTGAGGGTAACTGCAGAGAGCAAAAATTTGTTGATCTTGTTTTAGCAAATAAACCGGTCCAGGTAACTTTAGTACCAGACGCAGAAGGCCAAATCACTTCGAACCATGGATGGGATACCATTAAACATAAAGACTATCTAAAAGAAATGGTTTCGGTATTCAAATCCGAAGGAATCCGCGTTTCTATCTTTGTAGATCCAGTAGTTAAAATGGTAGAAGCTGCCGCTGAAAGTGGAACAGACAGAATTGAGCTATACACTGAAGCTTATGCTCATAATTATTACGATAACAGAGAAAAAGCCGTTTTACCTTACGTAGCTGCAGCACATAAAGCTCACGAAATAGGGCTTGGCATAAATGCAGGTCACGATTTAGACTTACATAATCTAAAGTACTTTGCTGAAAGTATTCCAGGGCTACTAGAAGTTAGTATTGGTCATGCATTAATTAGTGACGCACTTTATTTGGGTTTGGAAAATACTATACAATTATATTTAAAGCAATTGAAACATTAACCTATATGCTCCTCCTATGAAAAAATTCACATTATTGGCTTTGGCAGCAACACTAGTCTTCTTTATTTCATCCTGCAAAAGTGGCGACAATTTAGATGTAAGTACTGCTGAAGATGTAATCTCGACACACCTTAAGGCAAACCCTGAGTATGAGCGCACTAAAATAGACATAGGAGAAATTAGGTTTAGAAGTAAAAACGACCAATTGGAACTTCAAAAATATAAGGCTCTTGAAGAAAAGGGACTTGTTGACATGAAGCTTCAAAACCAGAAAAAGAAGTTCTTATCAAGAGACAGTGTTTACTTCTATCTGATCACTTTAACTGACAAATCGAAACCTTACGTTCTCAAACATGATGCACATAGTGCCACTGTTAGAGCCGTTAACTATGTACTTGATGATGAAAAACCGATTACCCTTATAAAGGGTGATTCGAAAATAGCTCGTGTTACGGTTTCACTCAAGAAAGAAATGACTGATTTCTCTATATTTTTCAAGGATAAAAACGTCGGCAGTAACTTCATTACCAAGACTTATAAGTTGAAGTTTAAAAAAGACATTGGCTGGATATTCGCGGGTGGTTAAAAGGCTATTTTTTTATTACCTTTGCGCAACTTTTTATTCAAAGAATACATGAGCTTAAACATTCATTACCAAGAAGACTTTAAAGATCGCCACATTGCGCCTAATACAGATGATACAAACGCAATGCTAACTACGCTTGGCGTAGGTTCTGTTGACGAATTAATCGAACAAACTGTTCCGCAAAAGATCAGGTTGAAACAACCATTAAATTTGCCAAAAGCAAAATCTGAAACAGATTACCTGAGCAGCTTAAGACAAACTGCTTCTTTAAACAAGGTTTTCAAATCATATATCGGTCAGGGATATTATGACACCTTAACACCTGGTGTAATTTTACGTAACGTAATGGAAAACCCGGGATGGTATACTCAATACACTCCTTATCAGGCTGAAATTGCTCAAGGTCGTTTACAGGCTTTGTTGAATTTCCAGACCATGGTTATTGACCTTACCGGTATGGAAATAGCAAATGCATCACTTCTTGATGAAGGTACTGCTGCTGCTGAGGCGATGTTTATGCAATATAGCTTGCGTAAAAATTCACAAGCTACTAAATTCTTTGTTTCGGAATTGTTGTTTCCTCAAACAATTGACATCTTAAAAACCCGTGCTAATCCTTTTGGAATTGAACTGGTAATTGGTAATCATGAATCGTTTGAACTAAATGAAGAGTTCTTTGGCGCTATCATTCAATATCCTGCCGGAAACGGTGAGGTATTTGACTATACCGGCTTTGCTCAAAAAGCACATGAAAAAAATGTTAAAGTTACTGTTGTTGCTGACCTGCTTAGCTTAACCTTATTAACTCCTCCGGGAGAGTGGGGTGCGGATGTTGTAGTTGGAACAACGCAACGCTTTGGTGTACCAATGGGCTTTGGCGGACCTCATGCTGCATTCTTTGCAACTAAAGATGAATACAAACGTTCTATTCCAGGACGTATTATCGGTGTAACAATCGACAGCAATAATAACTATGCTTTACGCATGGCCTTACAAACAAGAGAGCAGCATATCCGCAGAGATAAAGCTACCTCTAACATTTGTACAGCACAGGCTTTATTGGCTATTATGGCTGGTTTTTATGCAGTATATCACGGTCCTAAAGGATTAAAGCTTATTGCAGAACGCACACATGGCTTGGCGATTACTTTAGCTAAATCATTAGAAAAAATAGGCTACAAACAATTAAACAAAGCTTACTTTGACACCATCCAGTTAGACCTTGGTAACCTTGTTGATTCTATTCACAGAGAATGTATCGACAATGAAATCAACCTTAACTATAAAGGTAGCGTAGTTACCATCGCATTAGATGAAACTACTTCGTTTGAAGACATCGCGCTTTTAACTAAAATATTCTCAAAAGTAAAAGCAATTGCTGCTGATGCTGTTGAGTTGGCTGACGACAAAAATGTTGAGACTGTAATTCCTGCAAATTTACAGCGTACTTCAGCATATTTAACACATCCGGTATTTAACGCACACCATTCAGAACATGAAATGTTGCGTTACATCAAATCATTAGAGACTAAAGATCTTTCTCTTTGTCACTCCATGATTGCCTTAGGTTCATGTACCATGAAACTTAATGCAACAACTGAGATGATTCCTGTTACCTGGCCGGAATTCGGTAAAGTACACCCATTTGCTCCTGCTGACCAGGTAGCTGGTTACTATACCGTATTTAACGAACTTGACAAATGGTTAAGTGAAATTACAGGTTTTGCTGCAATGAGCTTACAGCCAAATGCTGGCGCTCAAGGTGAATATGCAGGTTTAATGGTAATCAGAGCTTATCATCAGGATCGTGGTGATGATCACCGTAACATCGCGTTGATTCCATCATCCGCACACGGAACCAACCCTGCTTCTGCAGCTATGGCCGGAATGAAAATTGTGGTTGTAAAATCATTAGAAAACGGAAACATTGATGTTGAGGATTTAAGAGCTAAAGCTATAGAGCACGCTGCTAATCTTTCTTGCTTAATGGTAACTTACCCATCTACACATGGTGTATTTGAGGAAAGCATTGTAGACATCTGCAACATCATTCATGAAAATGGTGGTCAGGTTTATATGGATGGAGCCAACATGAACGCACAGGTTGGTTTAACCAGCCCTGCAAATATTGGCGCTGACGTTTGTCACCTTAACCTACATAAAACATTCTGTATTCCTCACGGTGGTGGTGGTCCAGGTATGGGTCCGATTGGTGTTGCAAAACACCTTGTCCCTTACTTACCGGGACATGCTGTAGTAGACATCAATAATGAGAAATCTATACATGCAGTTTCTTCGGCACCTTGGGGTTCAGCTTCAATTCTAATCATATCTCATGCTTATATAGCAATGATGGGCGGCGAAGGATTAACTAACGCGACTAAATACGCGATACTTAATGCCAACTACATGAAAGCTCGTTTAGAGCAACATTATCCTGTATTATATTCAGGTGCCAATGGTCGTTGTGCACACGAAATGATCTTAGATTGCAGAGGCTTTAAAAACTTCGGCATTGAGGTTGTTGACATAGCAAAACGTTTAATGGATTATGGTTTCCACGCTCCTACGGTATCCTTCCCTGTGGCTGGAACATTAATGGTTGAGCCAACTGAAAGTGAACCTAAACATGAGTTAGATCGTTTCTGCGATGCTTTAATTGCCATCAGAAAAGAAATTACCGCAGTTGAAGCAGGTGAACTAGATAAAGTAGATAACCCATTAAAAAATGCACCACATACCGCAGCTGTAGTAACCGGTAACGAGTGGAATCACGGCTATAGCAGACAAACTGCCGCTTTCCCATTACCTTATGTAGCAGCTTACAAATTCTGGCCATCGGTTGGAAGAGTAAACGATTCATTTGGTGACAGATCACTAGTTTGTGCTTGTCCGCCGATTGAAAGTTATGCAGAAGATTTAGCTTAAAAAACTTACCATACGTCAATTCAGGTAGTCAAACCTTTTGATACATTTGCTTTACAAAATGTATCAAAAGGCTAAGACAGATCTTAGCATTAAAAATTAAACTATAAGACAATGAAATTAAAAATCACTTCACTGGCATTACTTCTAGTAGTATTTGTCTCTTCGGCATTTATTGCTCCTGTATTTAAACCTACCACTTATAAAGTAGATGTTGAGAAATCATCATTAACTTGGGTTGGTAAAAAATTAACCGGCAGTCACAATGGAACTATTGATCTTCAGTCAGGTAGTTTAATTTTCAATGATAAAAAACTTGCTGGTGGTAACTTTACCATCGACATGGCAACAATTAAGGATGCTGAAAAAAGCGAGAAGCTAGAGGGACACTTAAAAGCTGATGACTTTTTCGGAGTTGATAAATTTGCCACCTCTTCTTTTGTAATTAAAAAGATTGCAAATACAGGAGCGAACATAGCGAATGTAACAGGAAACCTTACAATCAAAGGCATTACAAATTCCATTACTTTCCCTGCAACTATCGCTTGGAATGCTGATGGAACTGTAACAGCTACTGCTGAAAAAGTACTTGTTGACAGAACTAAATTTGGCATCAAGTTCAGATCAAAAGGTATATTCCCTGACGTTGGCGACAAAATGATCTATGATGATTTTGAACTGGCAATCAAATTGGTAGCTAAAAAATAAAAATCATACAAAAAAAGCCATTATTCATTTAATGGCTTTTTTTTTGCACACACATTTATACCTGTTAAAACATCTAAATATATTTTACTTTTTGATTTAACTTTTTTCCTCTGTACTAAATTTTATGACAAACTCTAAAATCAATATGCTTGTTATTGATGATGATGACATCAATATATTTATCATAAAAAAAGTGATAGAGAAAACAGGCTATGAGGTAGATATGATTTCGAAGAGTAATGGACAATTGGCCGTAGATTATCTGTCCAATATAGCCCACAATGTAGAGATTTTTCCGCACATTATCCTGGTAGACATCAATATGCCTGTATTAAATGGATGGGAGTTTTTGGAAGCTTATGAAAAATTAGACATCTTAAAATCCAACGTTCATCTTTATATGCTTTCTTCTTCTGTTTACGAGTATGATATCGAAAAGGCTAAGACTTTCAAATCTGTTAATGGGTTTATTTCTAAACCCCTAACCATCGAAAGACTTAAAGAACTCTTACATTTAGTTACCCCTTAGACTATTGTAAATAGTCCATCGGTATAGGTAATGTAACCCGTTGCTTTACTTTTTGCATGATAAAAAAGACAGTTCCAATTTTCTTCGGCAGCCTTCTTTCCAAACTCTTCTCTTAGTTCCATCGCCTTTCTGCCATCAAAGTCATATTTGGCAATAAACCTCCTTAACAACTCTTCCGGCTCAGGTAAAACATCACCTCCAAAAAACACTTTATCTACGCCGTCATCCAATAAAAATACCTGATGAAATGGCGAATGTGCACCCGTTAATTCATAACTAATCTCATCTGTTAACTGTCCGGAGTTCTCAACAAACTTTAGCTGGGCATTGCGTTGTAAAAAATCAAAAATCTCCGTTTTATATGATGATGAAGTATTGGTAAATGCACTCTCCCACTCTCCATGTTGAATAACATAGGTTGCATGGGGAAAGCTCAGTTCCACACTACCGTCTTTCTTATTATGGATCATACCACCAGAATGATCAAAATGCAAATGAGACATTAAAACCAGATCTACATCATCCGGATCAAAACCCGCTTTTCTAATGTTTTTATGCAAAATCAACTGCCCGTCCTCATCACTGTATCCTAAGCCTGTATCAAACAAAACAAGGCTATTTTTTAGCTTAACCAAAAAAGGTTGTACATGAATAAAAAGGGAAGCGGGACGATCTTTAGGATTATCCTTTTCAGCATTAAAAGGTATAAATTTTTTAGTTGCGTCTACAGAATAAGATCCTTCGTATAAAGTGAAAACTTGCAATGGCGTAGTTATTAGTAAGAAAATTAAATGATATATTTACCACAATATCATTGCAAAGATAGGGAACCTCTATGAAGTTAACGCTCTGGCAATAAAATAAACAGAAGTTTATGCAAGCTTCGCAGAGAAAAAGAAGACAGATATTAGATGAAAAAAAAATGGGTGCAAGCCGTAAGGGGCAATATAGAAACGACAGATTTGCTTGCACAACAATTAAATATAGATAACAGCTTAGCACAAATATTAATTCAAAGAGGGATTTCTTCCTTTGATATCGCACGCGATTTTTTCAGACCACAGATGTCTTTTTTACATGATCCTTTTCTGATGAAGGACATGGACAAAGCCATTGAACGAATTGACACAGCTCTTGCTAAAGCTGAGAAAATATTAATATATGGAGATTATGATGTAGACGGAACAACATCTGTAGCTCTTGCGTTTAGCTTCTTTAGCCAATTTACATCAGCCATCGAATACTATGTTCCGGATAGACATAAGGAAGGCTATGGCATTTCGACTGCAGGAATTGATTATGCTGCGAAAAATGGTTTTACTTTAATCATCGCTCTTGATTGCGGGATAAAATCTAATGACAAAATTGCTTATGCAAATACCTTAAATATAGATTTCATTATTTGTGATCATCATTTGCCAGGCGAAGAACTACCTGCCGCGATTGCAATACTAGATCCAAAACGTAATGACTGCCCCTACCCTTTTAAAGAGCTTGCCGGTTGTGGAATCGGCTTTAAACTAGCACAGGCATATTGTATTACACATCAACTCCCTGCAGAAAGATATGAGCAATACATTGATCTGGTAATGGTTAGTATTGCAGCAGATATCGTTCCTGTAGTTGATGAAAACAGAATCCTCGCCTACCACGGGTTAATCAAATTAAATACAAAGCCCTGCATTGGCTTAAAGGCGCTAATGGAAATTTCGGGCAAGAACAAGGATTACACGTTGACAGATGTAGTTTTTACATTAGCCCCCCGTATCAATGCTGCAGGAAGAATGGATCATGCATCAGAGGCGGTTAAAATGTTACTTTGCACTGAAAACACACTGGCTCAGGAACAGAGTTTATTCATCAATCTTCAGAATACTGAGCGCAAAACCTCCGATCAGAACATTACTGCCGAGGCACTTGCTCTGATTGAAGAGTGTGAAATTATGGTGAATAAAAGAACAACAGTGGTGTATCATGAAAGCTGGAATAAGGGTGTAATTGGGATTGTTGCTTCAAGATTAATCGAGAAATACTATCGCCCAACAGTTGTACTGACAGCTTCCAATGGACTGCTTACAGGCTCTGCCCGATCTGTTGCAGGATTCGATTTGTATGAGGCGCTGCTTGGCTGTGAAGATCTATTGGTTCAGTTTGGTGGACATAAATTTGCGGCCGGACTAACTATAAAACCTGAAAATATTGAACTATTTTCTGATCGTTTTGAAAAGATAGTAGCTTCAACCATTACAGACGACTTGTTAAGTCCTGAAATAAATATAGATACAGAGATCGATTTTAAGCAAATAGACGGTAAATTTCAACGTATTGTAGCACAAATGGCACCATTTGGCCCACTGAATATGGCGCCTGTTTTTGTTTCACATAATGTATATATTACAGGAAAACCTTACGTTGTAGGTATAAAACATTTAAAATTAAATTTAAAACAACAAAATTCCACTATTTTTGAAAGCATTGGATTTGGATTGGCAGAGTACGAATCGCTATTACAACCAAACCAACCTTTCTCTGTTTGTTATACAATAGAGGAAAATATATGGAAAGATCAACGGCGCTTGCAACTAAACATTAAAGCGATAGAAATTGATAACTAATATACTTAGATGATATTAAGAGCTGAAAATCTGATAAAAAAATATAAGCAACGTACCGTTGTTAACGACGTTTCATTTAGTGTTAGTCAGGGTGAAATTGTTGGTTTATTAGGACCAAATGGGGCTGGGAAAACGACCTCCTTCTATATGATTGTGGGCTTGATTAAACCAAATGAAGGCACAATTTATCTGGATGACCAAGACATTACTACTGATCCTATGTACCGAAGAGCACAAAAGGGTATTGGTTACTTGGCTCAGGAGGCTTCAGTTTTCAGAAAACTTTCTGTTGAAGATAATATCATGGCCATTTTAGAGATGACTAAAATGAGCAAAGAAGAACGTCATGAACAATTAGAGGAACTGATTACTGAGTTTAGCCTGCACAAAGTACGCAAGAATCGTGGCGACTTGCTTTCAGGAGGAGAGCGTAGAAGAACTGAAATTGCAAGGGCACTTGCAGCCAGTCCAAATTTCATTTTATTAGATGAACCATTTGCTGGAGTAGACCCTATTGCTGTTGAAGAAATTCAGACTATTGTAGCGAAACTAAAACAAAAAAACATCGGTATTCTGATTACCGACCATAATGTACAAGAAACTTTATCCATCACAGACAGAGCGTATTTGCTGTTCGAAGGAAAGATTCTTGAATCTGGCACTCCCGAAGTACTAGCTGCCAATGAAATGGTAAGAAGAGTATACCTAGGCTCCAATTTCGTATTACGAAGTAAAAACTTATAATTCACGACTTAAACAAAAGCATGGCAATTGTAAATTCAATTTTTACCTGGTATATGAAAAAGCGCGTCCACCAGATAGAGCTTTTTATGAAGTACCCACATGACGTACAGGAGGAATGGTTCCACAAACTAATCTCAAGTGCTGAAGATACGGAATGGGGAGAAAAATATGATTACCGTACAATTGAAACCCCAAGACAATTCAAAGAACGTGTTCCTATACAGAATTACGACACTTTAAAGCCGTATATAGAAAGGATGCTTAAAGGAGAACAAAATATTCTCTGGCCTTCGGAAATTAAATGGTTTGCCAAATCTTCGGGAACAACAAGTGACAGAAGTAAATTCATTCCAGTATCAGAGGAATCTTTACAGGAGTGCCATTTTAAAGGCGGCAAGGACTTACTTTCAATATTTTGCAACAACAGACCCGAAAACCAAATCTTAACCGGAAAAGGGCTTGTTTTAGGTGGTAGCCACCAAATCAATCAACTCAACGAAGACTCTTTTTACGGAGATCTTTCGGCAGTACTGATTAAAAATCTGCCAATGTGGGCAGAATACTATCGTACTCCAAATATTTCCATTGCTTTAATGGATAATTACGAAGAGAAAATGGAAAAAATGGCTATGGCCACCATTAAGGAAAACGTAACAAACATTGCAGGAGTACCCACATGGACAATAGTTTTGGCAAAAAAGGTTTTGGAAATAACCGGCAAATCTAATTTATTGGAGGTTTGGCCAAACCTTGAGCTCTATATTCATGGAGCAGTAAATTTTAAACCTTACAGAGAACAGTTTAAAGAATTGATTCCTTGTAGTTACATGTATTACCTGGAAACCTATAATGCTTCTGAGGGCTTTTTCGGCATTCAAGATGAAGTAGATTCTGATGAACTGTTACTGATGCTTGATTATGGTATTTACTATGAGTTTTTACCAATCGAAAAGCTTGATGTTGAAAACCCGGACACATTAACGCTTGAACAGGTAGAGCTAAATAAAAACTACGCTATTATTATTTCTACAAATGGCGGTCTTTGGAGATACATGATTGGTGATACTGTTCAATTTACAAGCTTATCACCCTACAGAATAAAAATAACAGGCAGAACAAAGCATTTCATAAATGCTTTTGGTGAAGAAGTAATTATCGACAATGCTGAACAGGCAATCTGCAAAGCCTGCGATGCTACCGGAGCAGTGTTTAAAGATTATACTGCCTGCCCTATTTATTTTAAAGGGGAAGAAGTTGGTGGCCATGAATGGATCATTGAATTTGACCATCAACCTGACGATTTTGAACATTTTGTTGATGTTTTAGATCAAACTTTAAGAGAAGTGAATTCTGATTATGACGCAAAAAGGTTTAAAGATATGGCATTACGCCGTCCTACCGTACATAATGCGCCCAATAATACGTTCTATAACTGGCTTAAATCGAAAGGCAAACTTGGAGGACAGCATAAGGTTCCAAGGTTAGCCAACGACAGAAAGTACGTAGAAGAAATATTGCCTCTGATGAGGTAATACAACTGATTATTTCCCTTAAATATTTTTTGTATAAGATAATAGGTGATTTAGTTTTTTTTAGTTAAATTTAAATAGCTAATTCTTAATCGCTTATGAAAACAGTACAACAAATACTTAACACTAAACCTGTACAGATTTTCTCAGTTACAGAAAACTCATCTGTTTTAGAGGCGCTTCAATTGATGATGGAAAAGAATGTAAGTGCATTGCTCATTCTTGAAGGTCAGAAGTTACAAGGTATATTTACAGAAAGAGATTATGCCCGTAAGATCATCTTGTATGGAAAATCATCTGCAGGAACCCCTATAAAAGAGGTGATGACGCCTGATCCAATCACGGTATTGCCTACTGACAGCATAGACCTATGCATGCAGATCATGACAGACAAACATATCCGACATTTACCAGTAATGCTGGAAAACCAGGTACTCGGAATGATTTCCATTGGTGATGTTGTAAAATTCATCATTGCCGACCAGAAACAAACTATATCCCAACTAGAAAACTATATCAGTAGTTAAAGAGCTTTATTAATCTAACATTAACAGCCCACTCAATTACATTGAAAAGGTCGTATCATTAACACGATACGACCTTTTCTTTTGTCATCAATCTGAAGTAAACTACCAGATTTTAACTCTTTTCTCTGGAGCCAAATACAAAGAATCTGTTGGCTTCACATTAAATGCGGTATAAAACTCCGGTATGTTTCTAACCACACCATTAACTCTAAACTTAGCAGGCGAGTGGGGATCTGTTCCGACCTGATTTCTTAATGCCTCATCTCTAGACTTACTTAACCACACCTGAGCCCATCCAAGAAACACCCTTTGTTCACCTGTAAATCCATCCATAACTGACGCAGGCTTACCATTCAGGCTTACTTTATAGGCTTTCAGCGCAATGGTTAATCCACCAAGGTCACCTATATTTTCCCCAAGGGTGAAATCTCCATTCACATTAAGATCAGGAAAAACTTTAAACTCACTATACTGTGCTTTTAAAGCGTTTGTTCTCTTTTTAAATTCACTTTGATCTTTGGCTGTCCACCAGTTACGCATAGCACCTGTGCCATCAAACGTACTACCCTGATCATCAAAACCATGACCTATCTCATGACCAATTACAGCACCAATACCTCCATAATTTACAGCATCATCGGCTGTCATATCAAAATATGGAGGCTGAAGTATAGCAGCAGGAAAAACAATTTCATTCATACTTGGATTATAGTATGCATTAACTGTTTGTGGCGTCATACCCCATTCCGTACGATCAACAGGCTTACCCAGCTTATTAAAAGTACGGTTATATTCGAACTCCGTTGATCTCTTTTCATTGCCAAACAAGTCGTTCTTTACTATTTTAAGTTTGCTATAGTCTCTCCACTTATCTGGATACCCAATTTTTGGAGTGAACTTGCTTATTTTATCAAGGGCTTGTTTTTTAGTTTCAGCGCCCATCCAGTCAAGTTCCTTAATACTCGCCTCGTAAGCTTTCAACAGATTACCTACAAGTTTAAGCATACGCTCCTTAGCTTCAGGAGGGAAATGTTTTTCAACATACAATTTACCAACTACCTCTCCTAAATTTCCGTTTACTACATCAACAGCTCTACGCCATTGCGGTTTCTGTTCCTTTACACCGTATAAAGTTTTAGCGTAGAAATTGAAATTTTCCTGATCAAGTGCAGTATTTAAAGAAGTTGCTGAACTTGTAACGGCACTCCATTTAAGATAATTCTTCCAGGTATCAATAGGCGTATTTTTCAAAATGGCATTTAAATCCTTAGTGTATGCCACCTGAGTAATGATCAAAGTGTCGTGATTCTTAACTCCAGCCTCTGCAAGCAAAGTATTCCAATCAAAGTCAGGTGTTACCGTATTCAAGTTTTTAATTGGAAAGCTATTGTAAAGTCCGGCCATATTTCTGGTTTCTTCCTTTTTCATTTGCTTAGAAGCAATCAGCGTTTCAAGTGCCATTACCTGAACAGATTTAGCTTTCGCGTCAGGGACACCGGCAAGAGTTAGCATTTTTTCTATATGTGCCACATACTTGGTACGGATGTCAGCTGATTTTGCATCAGTTAGCAAATAATACTCACGATCAGGCAAACCCAGTCCGCCTTGCCAGGTATAAAGCATATATTTTCTAGGGTCTTTCAAATCCTCGCCCACGCTTACATTGAAGGGAATCATATTCCCTATTTTATTGGCATAAGCAAAATATNCGGCCAGATCTTTTCCTGAAGCTATTGCATCAATCTTTTTAAACTCAGCATTTAAAGGCGCAAGACCTATGGAATCACGAACCTTCATATTCATATAAGANTCATAAAAGTCGCCTATTTTCTGCTCATCAGAACCCTCAGCAGGGCTTCCCTTTGCTGCATTCTCAATTATCGCCTTTACATCTTCCTGTGCCTTGTCATTGACCATAGCCCCTACGCCATAAGACGCCTTATCAGAAGGGATTGAGGTGTTCTTCATCCAGGTGCCGTTTACATAAGCTGTAAAATTATTCCCTGGAGCTATGGTAGTATCCATATTTTTCAGGATGATCCCTGAATGCAGTTCCTGCTTCGGTTCTGAACTATTACAAGATGCCATTAACAGCAAAGAACAGGCCGTCAATGGAATACTAAAAGATTTTTTGATTTTCATTTATCTAAGAATTTATGAATAAGATATAAGTGTTAAACCAAATTTAACAAAAGATTGTTACCTCGCTTCTATCTAATCCATAATATCTTAGTTACTTTACTCCGACATAAATTTCCACTTCTGCATCTTCCGGATTTTTACACTTCTCCCCGTACACTTCAAAATCAACAGCATAGGATCTATCCAAGTCAGTATTCCAGATTTTCTGCCAACCTTCAAGTACCACTCCTTTCATTAAATCACCTTTAGCCGTTAGCTTAAGATACGCTCCTCCATCAATAGTCAGTCCTCTCATTCCTTCAGGAATCTCCTCAAGGGAATTCACCCTGCAACCTACCAGAGCGGTATAAGGTTTCATATAATCTCCCTGGTAATCTGTATATATACCATAAAAATCACCGCCAATTTTATTAGGGATTTTTGATGCTATATTCTCTGAATAAAACCTGCCCCAAAGCGCAGGGATATCTCTTGCTCCTTCACCATTCTGATTACTTGTTCTTACTGTTATCCCTATAACCGAGATGGCCTCAATGTGTTGCTTTTCCATAAAAATATTGCTTTAATAATTTCTTAGCTCAAAAGTAGAGCAGCAATGTGACAACAGTATGTCAGGGGTTCGATTTTTCTTTACACAATTGAAAATATTCCGGCAAGCTTAATTTATGGGGCTCAAATGTCTGAGTGAGTACCGACAAATGCTTT
>Ga0065714_10064540_pt1 | contig 39469 bp, 46 predicted proteins | sample MisRhiReplicate2_FD_59101 | JGI IMG/M metagenome (GOLD analysis project Ga0065714, IMG submission 59101) | Miscanthus rhizosphere microbial communities from Kellogg Biological Station, MSU, sample Rhizosphere Soil Replicate 2: eDNA_1 v2... | ecosystem: Host-associated > Plants > Roots >... | reverse complement strand
ACTATTTTTTAATATTATTTTTCTAAAGAAAGGTAATTTATTCTATATCTGCAACAATATAATTTTTATTGGTTCCAGGCGATGATTTAGTGGTTTATTTGCCATTGGTTCATTGATTATTGGGCTTAATCGGTTAGTTGTTGAACCGGCTAACCGGGCCGAGATTCGCAACTCAAGACCACTGAAATGATTTGTCGATTAACTGATTCGGGCTAAAAGCTCGATCATTCAATCTTTTATGCTTGAGAAACGCAGTATTGGACATTATGACTTGCTTACCTATCCTTTACCATTTGTTTACCTTTTCCAGGCACCGAGTTAACCCCATGGTTACCCTTTGCTTACCAATTCTTTACCCTGGCGTTACCTCATTTATTACCTAAAATGTAAAGAATTGGCGAATATCAGCTATATTTAGGGTTACCTTGGTCATGACCTGGTAGCATCAAGGGGTAATCAACCTTTGAAACCATTAACTTTAGCAGCACAAAAAAGCCGGTTGAAATATTCCCGCACCCACATGTTGAGACCAGAAATGAATTTAATTTTTGTATATCCGTGCCGAATTGTTGCAATTCGCTGCATATTTACATTAAAAAAACATTGCCCATTTGGATTAAAACGTAGTAAATGCACGCCAAAAACAATCAAATTTACTGAGCAATAGTACTTTAAACTATTTTTCACATTTCTTTTTAATAGAATGCATATTTATTCTATATTTGCAACTCTTAAAAATAACCACAACGATATTTACATTATTTGGTAAATATTACCCGGCGGGGTAGCTCAGATGGTTAGAGCGCAGGATTCATAACCCTGAGGTCGGCAGTTCGATCCTGCTCCCCGCTACCGAATCGGCAAAAGAGGCATAATTCAGAAATAATTCTGGTATGCCTCTTTTCTTTTTTAGGATAATCTGCTGAAAATAAGCGATATACAAAAACACAAAATTAATTTCATTGGTTCGAACTTTATCATTTTTCTTATCATAACTCATGCCCTTAGGGAACAGTAAGGATTGTAGCTGTTGTTTAGTATGATAATCTCCAGAAACCCACTTTGAAGGCAATTGAGTGGCATACTCTAAAGCTAATTCGACACATTTCACTAGGTTCGAACTTTTATTAGCCAGTGCCATTAAACTCTGCTCAATTTCATTCTTTTCTTGTGAATATTTTTCATAATATTTTGAATAAAGTTCCTTACTAACTTCTTCTTCTATGTACCTTTCTTCTAGCCGGTCTACTTTATTTTTAATTTGGTCGTAACTCTTTCTTAATTCTAAAGAATCGGCTTCTTTATTTTTGGTTAACTGGTTAAAAGTGGCAACTACCTGATTTTTCAATAACTCTAAAAAGTCTATTGCGGTATCCACCTTAAAAAATTCCAGAATTTTTTCAAACCTCTTATTTAAATCATTCGCATTTTTATTGTTACAACAAGCTTTTGTTTTACACTTATAATAATAAATGTTTTTTTTCCGTGCTAAATATCCGCTCAAGGGCTTACCGCAATGTGCACAGACCATAAAACGCTTTAATGGAATATCCACATTTTCTTCATTAACTGAGAATCCATGAGAAATGTTATTTAACAAACCATTAACCTTTAAAAATAACTCTTTCGGAACAAGTTTTTCATGATTACCCTCAACCACTTTGCCATCGAGCATATTATGGACCATTAGACCACAATAAAAAGGGTTTCTAAAAATTTCGGATATCCTTTGATGGATTAGTTTCAACCCTCTGTTTGCTAGGCGGTCGCGAATAACCTCATTAGAAACATTTTCATACGCCTTCCACTCAAATGCCTGGCGCAGTAACCTGCCTTTAGCATTTACAACAATTTTTCTTTTGTTCCCCGATCTATCTATATCAAAACCGAGCGGAGGACTAGTTGGCCAATCACCCCGAAATAACATTTCTCTAATTCCTGCAGTGCACTTTTGTTTTCGCAATTGATTATCGAACTCACCAAATAGGAAGAGTAATTTTTGTTGCATCTGGCCAGATGCATTTGAGGTATCTATGGGTTGTGTCACCGAAATAATTTCAATCCCCAACCTTCTAAGTTCACCACTTAGCCAAATTGAGTTATCATTCCTAGAGAAACGCTCGAGGCTATAAACCAATATTGCAGAAATTTTTCCTTTATATTTTTTAACAAAGGATAGCATTGCCATAAATTGTTTTCTTTCGTCATTTTCAGCACTCTCATAGGTGCCTCCAAATTGGGCCATAATTTCGTACCCAAACTTTTCTGCATATGCGGTGCAAGCTTTAAGTTGTGTTCCAAGGCTTAGATTATCAACCTGATCTTTGCCACTCACTCTTGTGTAAATAACACATTCTTTACTCTTGGTCACCTGCTTTTGTTGTTTACCTTTAGCGAAAGAATCGAAAAATAAAAGGTCTGACATAAAATAATTTTACTTTAAAGACATCGCTTAATATATTAAAAATCAATCATTTTTACAAGCATTTTGTGCTAATTTTTGATGTGCATTAAATACAATTACTGAAAATTTTTTTATTGTCAAGATCAGATCCTCAGCCTCAGAAACTGTGAAATTTTCAAATAATGGTAAAGACAGTACTTCTTCAACCGAAAGATCATGCTGCCTTAGCATCATTTCGATAGTTAAGTTATTTTCCATGTTAATTGGGTGTTGGTAGATAGCCAGTTATTTAAAATTGACCTTCTAAACGTTAATACCAGAATAATAAAACTTATTATATACAACAAAACAGGGAGCTAAAAGCCCCCTGCATTATTAAATCCAAAATTAATGACTATCTGCCCCGACCTTTTTTTTCTTCGACCTGAGGTTCCGATCCACTTTCGACGGCATATTCCTTTTGATTTTCCGCCTTCAATACTGGCTCCCTGCGGTCTACCGCTTTACTATAGACCTGCTCAAAATTACGGTCATAGAAATCAAGAGTTTTAAACTGGGGATTAGCTGTAACAAAACCCGTTGTTTCCTTTCCATTTTTCATGAAAGATATCTCATGAAGATTTCCTCTTTCAAGACTTTTAAGCAGCTGATCTTTGAATCCTTGCTTTTCCATATCATTGATTTTGAATTTTTCAACTGTTTCCTTTAGATTGAAACCATATTGCTCACCATAACTGTTAATATTATACCCTTTCTCAGGGGAATGTTCGGTGAAATCAAGTTTCAGCCAAAGATTCGCTTTTTCCCCACTTTTTAACACAACATCCTTATTTACGGCTCGGCCTGAAAGCAAATTGTAACTTTCTTTAGCGGTTACCCCTTTTCCCTTGTTGATATAAAAGGTTTGGGAAATAAGATCCGTCATATCGGCCTTTTTCAATGCCGCCTGATAGCTATTAAAAAAATACATATCGGTTTCCTTACTTTTTGAAAAACTAAGTAAGTATGTTATCTTATCGCCAAAGCCGGGTTCAAGCCTTCTTGTCGAATCCGGCATTTCAATAACTGGAGACTGGATTTTAAAGCCCTCAGGGGAATGCGAAATAGATTCTCGTAGATCTGTGTTTAAAGATTCCCCGAAACCTAAATACTTTAAGGTGTTCTGTAAGTATTCCAAATTATTCTCATTCATGACTTAAAAGTTTAAGGATTAAAATTCGATTGATTAAAATTGATTATTCAAAATGCTTACCGGGAAAGCCCCGATCTGCCATATCCACGTGAATATTCACTATTATTCGTTACAGTAGAAGTCCTTTCTTCAGAGCCTTTACCCATAGATTTCTGCGTGGCGGCCGCCTGAAGCGCTTTTTGATAATTTTCGTTCCGTTCGTCTTTCTGTGGCAGAAGCCCCCTGTTCCCAACCATAGCTTTAAGCCCAGTCAAAAGAAAATAAGATAAACCACCATCCATCAGAAGAGAGACAACAAGCACTAATCTATTAGAACGGATTCCATCTGGAGTGGTGCTACTGGCCTGAAAGGTAGTTCCATCAGGCATTTCGATCTGCCTCCCTTTGCCGAACCGTTCTTTTTGGTAAGGGCTGAGCGGCATTCCATTGATCATGTCCGGCACTCTGAGCCTTGAGATATCAGTAACAATAAATTCACGTGTATCCCAGTCATATTCCACCATCAGGTTCTTTTGCTGCCCATTCTCGTTAGTTTCTTTAATGAGATTCGCTTTGAGGCCGGTCAGTAGGTCATCTCCCTCCTTGCTGGAAATAATGGAAGGAATATTGCTCTGTTTGTATACAGGATGTATTAAAAGTTCAGCTTTTCCATCAGCATTTTTGGCAAGGGAAAGCTTTACACTCATTTCCTTTATTTCAATGCCGCCATGATTGATGTCATTGAGCCTGATGAGCCCGGTCCGCATTCCGGACAATAGCGCATCTATATCTTTTTTGGGAAGAGTTATCTCTCCTTCCCTGAAAAGTCCAAGTTCGCGCAGATCTTCGAGGGGAAGATCCCGCGCATTCAAATTTGCAGTCTGCATATTGATTTATTTAAAAATTTGGATAAAAAATGGTGGAGACAATACATAATCAGCTTAACCACCATATAAATAGTGTCTGAGTTCAGCTCCTGAAATTGATAGAATTATCAAAAGAAAATATAGCGGATTAACGCTTAACCTCCCCTGTACAACTGAAAGGTGTAGATGTTCCCCTGTTGTTCTGCCTGTTGCCCCTGTCATGCCCAAGGGGTATCCAGTTGAAACAACCTGGCCAACCGAGCAATACATTTTTGATAAGTGGGCATAATAAACGGTATAACGACCATATCTCACAACAACATAATTGCCCATTATAGAAGTATAACCAATTTTATCAACTATTCCTGGGAGTACAGAAACGACAATCTCCTTTTTACCAGCTATATCGATTCCCTTGTGAAAAGAATAGCGTTCTCCGGTAACCGGATGGATTCTTACGCCGTAAGGAGAATTCAGCCTAAATGTTTTCAGAGGAAGCGTTGCATACAGGTTATGGTAAGATAAAGTGTCCTGAAAAGCCCCATACCCATTGATACTGATTAATAAGGCACTACATAAAGCTAGCAACCAACATTTCGATTTCCTGATTGATCCGCAAAAAATTCCTTGTAAGGATTTCTTCCTTCTTTCCTCCGAAGTCATAAAAAACAGGCAGTTCAACATATCCTTCCTCTTCCTTTTTAATTTCTTTTATATCCAGGTTTATTTTGCAGTTTATAGCTGAGGTCTCATACTCACCGGTGTATTTACCATCTGCATCCGTAGCAAGTAACCCTACCAGTTCCCCGGCACCAAGGGAAGTAATTTTACCCGCAGGAATCAGTACTTCCAGCTTTTCGCTGATAGATTTGGATAGCTTGCTCCTATCTATAGAAATACTTTCACCGACCTGTTTTGATTTACCGAAGATCCTTTCCAGCCAGTCAAGAGTTTCTTTGTTCCTCGCTGAACCGGACAACACATTACCAACCACGGAAGTGATAGTCGCTGCTGTATCCTTTCCATACTGCTGTTTGAACTGCGGCAACTCCTGCATTCCTATCAATACAGCAACCTTATTAGATCTTCCCGTTGCAATAAGGTTCTCGATACGGTGAACAAAAATTGTGGGGCACTCATCAAGTAAAATTGCCGATGGAAGGTTACCCTTTGAATTGATCAGTCTGGTAAGGCGATTAATCACTACCGAATAACATGTGGAATTGATGTTCTGTGTATTGGGATCATTGGCCAGAACCAATATCCCCGGTGAAGAAGGATCAGAAATTTTCAGACTGAAATCATCGCCCGAAAAAACCCAAAATGTTTCCTTAGTAGCCATTCGGCTCATGAATATTTTTAACGTTCCGATCTGCCCTTCCAACTGATCAAAGGCCTTTGCCGTAAATGCAGACTTGAAAGGTGAAAGCAATGAGACAAGTTCGGGGTTGGTAAAAAGTACAGAAAAAATCTCTTCGTAAGAACGGTTTAAAAAAGCCATAACATGTGGCAGGCTGGAATATTTTCCTTTTTCATACCTACTCATGAAGTAGATACAGGAAGCTAAAAAATTGATGGCAGATTGTGTAAAAAAAGCATCACTCCCACTGGCCTTATCTCCCTTTTTAAGTGCTTCCACAGTCCCCTCTGCTGTCTCCGAGGCATCTGCCAGCATAGTTATATAATCGCACCTAAATGGGTTTATCCTTCTGCTTTTTTCCACATCAGTCAGGTTGATCACATGAAAATTAAAATCCTTCAGATTGCCTTTTTTCTTTCCTTGCAAAAAGTGGTAGTAAGCGATCTTTCCCAGATCAGGAAACTTAAAATCATACAGACAGACCGCAAACGATTTGGCAATCATCTGCCTGATAAAGGGATTTACGACTGAAAAAGACTTTCCCGAACCCGGTGTACCAATAAGAAGTGATGCACGAAAAGGATTGACAATATTTACCCAGCCCTCACGCACCCTGCGTTTATAATAGAAAAGCATCGGTATATTTACGGAGTAAGGATTTTCGATCTTTTTGACCTGCTGCATGAAACTTTCAGCCTCTATATTCCATTTATCCTTTCCCAGTCCAGACCTTATGATTTTCGAAACGTTGTCCATGGAGACACTGATCAGTATGGCTCCGATTAAGGACAGCACCATATAGGTTAGATCCATAACAGTAGTGTAAGCGAACAAAAACCGTCCTAGTTTCCCATAAAAAAGCACGCTCCCGAAATAAAAAACCAGACCAAGTGTCAAAGGATAAACGACTTTTGTCTTCGGATCAAAGTCCATCTGTTTTTTGGATAATGTTCCGATACTGACCAGACAGATCAACAATAGAATAGAAAGCTTGCTATAAATCAGTTCTCTGTAGATAATGATTGTTTTGATCTTAATTAGGCCCACATTAAAAATACCCCAGAACGGAGCACCCAGATAAACGAAAACACTTATTTCCAACGCAATTGCAAAATAGATCAGACACTGCAGAAAACCGTGGAGTTTCTGGATTTCCCTTGTCTCTTCCATATAAAAATATTTAAATGGTGATCCTTTTTGCTTTAAGGATATCTGAATACCGGATATCGAAAATTATGGAACGTCCTGAAATCTGCTTTTCGGAGAGCTCTACCTTAAGCCGTTTATGGTCAGGGAAAGTCAACCTGCGCAGGACAAAAATGTTCCTGTAGCTTTTCTCAAAGGTCTGGATATTTAACAGGGTTGATAAGGGAACAACTTCCAGTGACTGTACTGTTGTAGCCTTATGCTGTTTCTCATCTTCGACACGGAACCTCAGTCCGTCAATCTCATACGGGATATCTGTTCTATTTATGAATCCGATATCCAAAAGAATATATTCTCCAAGTGTACTAATTCCATTTAATACGGCTCGCATACCATTTTTCTTTTTTCTCACCTAACCCTTAATTGGTATGTGTTCCAGCATTGCCCTGGAAATGCTGTCGAGTTCGCTGCTTGATACTGTTGACGCTTTCGGTTCAATCGCCCTCATCTCACCAATACCGATATCGATCAGCGGATTAAAGGCAGTTTCCGGCCTGTCATCACAAATCAGTGCATACTGTTTAATCCTTTTTTCTCCAAGGATGGTAAGTACGCCTATGAACGCGTCCTTAATTTTGGCAGAATCAGGAATTTTAACCCTGAGCAGGTTTTTATCCGGCAGATCACCAATTAGTCCTTTGGGAATATCCACATAGGTAATCCTTTCCGGAGCAAGAAAGTGGAGTGTAAGTGATCGCTTGATAAAAATCTTTGGGATCTCTGGAGAAGATCCAACTGTATTACCTGAAACTTGCGCAAAAAGGTTTCCTGCCATAGCAAGGATGAGTATAGCTGTTAAAATTTTATTTTTCATATCGTTTTATTTTTGGCCCTGAAGATCCTTTGGATCAACAAGAAATACCTGATTGTTATACTTTAATTTCGCCCTGTTTTTTCTAACCATATTGGCAATGGCAGAGGAAGATGACTGGAAGAGCCTGTCTACAGTACTCATCACAAACTCATTCTGCTCCTGGCCGCTTCCCATGGTATTGAATCCCTGGACCGGGCTTGAGCCGAGGCCTTTGGAAAACTCCCGGAAAGCTGAGGCCGGAACATATAAGCCTGGTAGCCCGTCCATATCATAGACCAGGAGTTTTATTGGCAGGATTTTTCCCGCACAGAGTACAGAGCTGATATCTAATTGGACGCGCTGTTCAGAAAAGCCGCTGATCCTGGCATACATATATGTTCCTTTAGGCAATTGCAATTTTCCTGCATAAACTTCTTCAAGTAATCTAAGCCTGATCCTAGATCCTGAATAACCGGTAACATCCTCATCAATGATTGCTGTAATCATCTCCCGGCTTTCACTCGCAACGAGGGTATTAAATTCAGTTTTAGCTGTGGGGTTCCTGGAAATGGGAAGTACTTTCTCTTCTCTGATAAGTTCCTCCTGCTTTTTCTTTTTTTCCTTTTGCAGATCGAGATACACTGGGTCATCGAGCTTTTGTACACTATCTATATAGGCCATTTGTTTTTTAAACAGGTCCATCGGATCGGTTTCTTTTGCCATATCAGTAGACCTCGTCCGTTCTCTGCTTTTTACCTCGGCCAGGCGTGCCAATGCCTGTGCCACAGCACGATCTTCGGGTCGGGTGCCAATATCCCGTTCATTTCCTGCAGAGGAGAAAGAAGATAATGGTTTTCTGCTGGTTTGCATGGGTAGGTAAGCCTGCTTTTTGATTGATTCTTCAATTGAATCGAGTCTATTTTTCTCACTGTCCGAGTACGAACTTGCCATCGCTACCTGTGGTAACTGATCATCGCCGACTGTTTTTATTGCCGAGTAACCATCAGCCTCTTTATAACTGTTTTTATAGGCTTCAAGCTTATCAGAAAGTCCGCGTTCGCGGACCTGGACCGATATTTCTGCGAGATTTCCACCAATATCCTTGTGAGTTCCTACGGTCTGATTTTTTGAGATACTTTGCCTGTATACAAAAAAGAAGAGGCATAGAAAAGGAATTGCAATGAGCGGAATAACATAGCGTGGGTTTTTATATTCTATTTTCATAACGATATTGTTAACGGAGCTTTCTGAGCTCTTCTAGTTTAGCCTCCAAAAAAGCAGAATCATTGCTATTAAGAGTTTCCCTCCCCAACACAGAATCTACCTGCTTTCTGATCTCCAGTGTTTTTCTAAGCTTTATTCCCGTACTGCTGATTTTGGATAATCCCTCGCTCATCGGATACGACTGCCCACTTCTTTTTTCTGTACCAGTCGAAGCAACCGCTTTTGCTGCTTCTTTATCCTTCCGTGGTAATACGCCAAATGAATAAAGTACAGAAAAAACGAGCAGCATAACCATCAGTGCAAATAGCTGTTTTGGATAAGCTTTTAAGAACTGTACAATCTGTCTGCGCATCAGAACCAGATAAGGCCGGAATTCCCGGTAGAGCTCGACAGGAATTGTCCTGTCAGGTGCCCTGTTAGATCGGATTTTTCTGAACATTTTCGAGATCTTTATTTTCAAGTGTTTTCCAGGACAGGATCAGTACGCCGTAAAGGTTGTTATCACTTTTTGGTATATCCCTTAAGTAACCCTCGGTAATCATGGAACGGGTAACAATTGAGCTCCTGCGCTCGATCCGCTGCTTTCCATAATAGCGGAAATACTTCTTTTTGGTATCGATATAAATCGAATCGGTCTGAAGGGTCAGCACTGAACTACTGGAAAGGATAGAACTGAAATATCCCTTTTCCTTCAGGTTAAGATATTGCTGCATTCCAGACTCATCAATCAGGTACATGGCCTTTTTCATCTGGTAATCGATATACCTGTCATCAGGCGTAAGGGAAAAAAAGAGAGAATGGAAGAGTTCTACATGTCCACGGTATACCGCAGGCCGGATCAGTTGCTCATCGGTCTGTCTGGCCAGTACCGGTATATTGTTTTCAAAAATGTAGATACTCTTTCTTGCGATCTCGATCTGTTTATAGGCAAAAAAGCCTGTTGAAATACAGATCAGAAAAGCACAGACCAGACTGCCAATTGAAACCAGAGTTGCCAAACGGATCTTGGACTCTATATGTTTAATGATCATTGTCATCGGATTTAAGGTTTAAAAGAATTTACCGGTAGTTTTCTTGGCCATACCCACAAGGGTCTGTGAACCTCTGCCAAAATTTGATGCAGCTGAGCTGATACCCGAGGTCGAAATAATCCATGTTGAAATACTGGGCACAGTGAACATGCATATGGCACCGATGAGAAAGCTTACGATCACAGTTCCAAAGGAAAGGATACCATTGCCAGCGAACCAGGCCATTTTTTCCAGATTCGCAGCCTCTCCATTTTCTCCGATAAGCTCCTTATACCTACTGATCTCGGTGGTCATGGCATATTTCTGTAACAGTGCCACCAGGTACATAATCAGATAAGCGATCCCTAAATAAAGATTGACCGAGACAAAACGTGCTATCCAGGTGCTTAACGAATCCCGGAAAGAAGGCAATATGCTGACAGCAACTGCAAATGGCCCCAAAATGATCAGTATTGTAGAATAAATAATCTGGATCATAAATATAACATAGGTAGCGAGCCTCAATATCCAGATTCCAAGCAGTTCTAACAATTGGGTTAACAAAAGCTGCATGCCGATTTTGAGACGGTTTTTAAGTTCTATCACTGGACTGACGACAGTAGACATCCCTTCTTTTACCGTGCTGGTTACCGAATCCCAGGCCCGGCCCATCCACGTATCAGATTCCTTTTCCGCAACCTCGGTCTCCGCCTGAAAGCTATACAGGGAATTGGCAACTTTCTGCATATAATCGGCCCGGATCAGCCTGAGTGAATTGACCTCAGCCTGCTCACTATTAAACATTATCTCTGTTCTAGCGGCTACAAGATCTGTTGGAAAAGCAATCATTTTGACAAATCCGCCCCACCAAAGTATGATCATAACCAGACCAAAAGGCCTTAAAAGCGGCATAATCTCCAGCTTTTTATCTCCAGCTATCATCTCATAAGATTTGATCGCAAAAAAGATAATCATAAAAATCGCTGCCAAAGCCTTGGCATCTGCAATGAACATATCAAAATGTGTCCATATCGAATCCTTTAGCCTTTTTAGGATTACCATCACCCCTTCTTCATACACCCCGTTTCCCTGCAGAAACTCAAAGGACCTCCGGTAATCAGTAGTCTGCCCAAAGGCAAGACCAGCGCTGAGCATTATCATGCCCAACAATAAAATCTTTTTCATTTCCTTTTGGTTTAATATTTTCTTTTATTAAGGATTTCTTTTGCGGTCCGCACGTCTGATTCGGGTGTCCAGCCGTCTATCTTTATTTCCTGACCGGTCAGCTCCCGCCGGACCTTAACCCTTGCAGGTTCACGGGCAGCCTCGATCACCTTATCGGCCCATAGCGCTGATATTTTGCGGTATTCAGCAAGCAGCCTGTGGTAGGATAAAATCCTCGCTCCCCTTTCCAGTGTCGTGGTCCGCGCTGCTTCGAGTCTTTCTGAAAGGATAGCTACCTCTCGTCTGTACCAGTCCAAGGTGCCGCTGGCAATAATTTTTTCCTTGGCAATTATAGGAATTGATGCAAGTACCTTCCCTGGATCAAAATCCGTTACCCCTTTTAGCTGCCGGGAATAATAAAGTATCCATAATGGATCTGTGGCGGACAGCATCCCGGACATCCCTGCGATCTGTAAAAGGGAAGTCTGCGCCAGCGTATCAGACTGAAGCTCATAATTCTTATCCGTCTGCTGCATTCCCGTAACTGCCACCAGTCGCTGGGTGTAGGGACCAGCCGGGGCCAATGGACGCAGATCAGTTTTGGGATAATTGGGATGAAGTCCCCAGGTCAGCCAGTAATATGGGTTAAGCCCCAAAAAGCCAGAAGTGGGTGTAAACTTTTTTCTGTCCCATTGTTTGAATACCATACGTTCCTGCTGATTGGTAATACTTTCATCCCTGATCTGTTTTTGTGCCTGTGCTGTAACAACTGTACACAGCAGCATGATTATATATAAGTTCTTCATTAGATTTATTGTTATTTTTTTAGATACCTTGTTTTGGCAATAATATCAGATACGATCTGTACATCACGGTTGATAAAACCCTGAAATGGGTTTAGTATTTTGATAACTCCCCTGATCTTTGCCCAGTACATTGCCTTCCAGGCGCCATAAGCCAACCCCCTGATAACCTGAAGGTCAGTCCTGATCCCTGCAATTAATTCATCCCTACTATTATGGTCCATCAATATGTCCTGTCCCTCTCTGAGCAAAAAGCCAGAAATCTCTGTTATCATCTGGGTACTTCGCCATGTAATATCCCTGATGATCTGCTCACTGAACAGCAAGAGGTAGGGTTCGTGAACACCAAGCTTGCCCATTTCCCTGCCATAACCGATAATCTCCTCACATACCGAATACATATCGCGGAGCGCCAGACCATTCTTTAGTGCAGAATTTACGTTGGACAGTGAGGAATAGATCATGCTCTGGGCAAGAACGATACACGAGGTATTGGTATTGATATTATCCAGTGATTTATTGATTTTGCCGAGCAGCTCGTTATTGCTTATCTCAGCTGCGTTCCTGACCACTGCGTTCTCATTGACCGTTGCCAGATGCCTTGCATCAAAGACCACCCGCTGTGCAAAAAGCATAAAAGGGCTTAAGCAACAAACTATTACACAAAATATCGGTTTCATTTTTTCAGGAATTTGGCGTTTTCAAGAATATCCTTTACGATTGCCCGGTCAACATCTATATACTGCGAAAACGGATTGGCATTTTTGACCATGGCTGAAAGATTTCCATATTCAAGGCTCCGGACTATTGCGGCGGCCAGATTCCTCAAAGCGGAAAGTTCGAAGAGCACATGGTCAAACAATATTCGCCTGTCCGAGGATTTCATCTGGTTTACCGCTCCAATACTAGCGGTAAGCCCGGCCAGATAATAAAGCAGGTCACGCGATTTTTCCAGCACGTCAATCTCGCTCTGAACAACAAATGGCAACAGCACGGGATTCTTCCCGGCCAGTTCATATAACCTGTATTGATCCTGGACGATCTGACTGACCATAGGCGCTGCCTGTGTTCCGATATTCAGCACATCGATTGCGGATCCGATAATACCGAAGCGTGAATGCAGTTTCCGGTAACTGTTTTTAAGCTTTGCCAGAAGGGTCCTGTTCGCCTGTTCATTAACGGTATTTGCCACTTGAGCGTCCCTTGCCCTTGACTGCCGCTCATGCTCGCTTTTGGAGTCCGAAACGAGCTGATGGATTGCCGGAATGTTGAGTGCTTTTTGCTGGGCCTTTACTATATGGATACATAGAGAAAAAACCAAAAATATCACCAGCGCCCTCATTTCTTTAAGTGTTTAGCCCCTGATAAAATATCGTTTGCGATGCGTACATCCATGTTAACCCAGTCAGACCAGGGATTTATCGAAGCGAAAATCCCTCTCATTTTGGCCCAGTACATCGCCCGGTGCATCCCGTAAGAAGTCCCCCGGAGGATGCGCATTTCAGATGCGATATGGTTCAGCAGTTTTGAGCGTTCCCCGGCATCCATGAGGTTATCACGGCCGCCTTTAAGCACAAAGGCTCCGACCTCCGAACCCAGCCTGACCGCCCTGGCCCTGAACTCTCGCGCATTCTGCTCTGCAAATAACAACAGTACCGGATTTGATTTCCCAAGTTCAACTGCTTTTTCTACATCAGAAACGATGTCAAGACCGATATCGGCAATCTCTTTCACGGACATCAGGTTGTTTAGAATGGCTGAAACTTCGGTCAGTCCCCGGTATATCCTGTTCTGCATATCATTAACTACAACAAGCTGACCAGTTACCAATAGCTGGCCCCTCGAGATCAGACTTAAATTGTCATTGGTATGGTCCAGCTGACGGTTGATGATACCGGAATGACCGGCGATGGCTGCTGAAGTGACCGGATCGACATAAAGGGTCTGTGCTTTTACGCTACCGCATAACAAAGCACAAAAAACAATTAAGAATGCTTTCATGATCAAGTTTTTAAAAAATAAGAAGTTTTTTTATTGCCCGGAGTTGGACAAATTAACGTGTTTAACGAAATCCCCCAAGGAAAGGCCTGAATCTTTAAAATCATCGATAAATACATCAAGGGCCTTTGGATAAGTTCCAAACTTTACCAGATAACTTTCCACAGCCAATTTCTCCGGCTTTTCAGTAGTATAGGTAAGATATTGGGGAAGCGAAACCTCTATCCCATAAACCTCCTTGAACGGACTCCGGCTTTCGCGGTTATCCAGTTGATTTACGCTAAAAATTTTGTTTCTTTCACTTTGGGAAATGGAGAGCATTGCCGCGATATCGTTGTAATTGTCCCGAAACTTGGCCTGATCAAGCAGGATTATTGTGTCCGAACTGCTGACAATAGTATCTTTCACAACAGCATTGCCCACTACATCCGCAAGATCCTGGGTTACCAGTATTAGTTCCCCCCAGAATTTTCTGACCGTTTTATCAACAAAGACAAGAAAACCTACCATCAATGGCGAAGAAATGGCTTTCCATGCTTCTTCGATGACCAGGGATTTGCGCTGAAAATTGCGGTAACGCATTTTTTGGATAAAAATGTCCATAATATTGAGCGTAACGATTGCAAAAAGCAAGGCATGCTCTTTAATACTATCAATTTCAAATACGATCAGCCGCTCATTTAATAGAGACTGATCAGCGTCTTCATTAAGTATGGTTCCAAATTCGCCGCCACTACAGAACTTCCGCAAAATGAAGCGAAATCCCTCAAAATCAAAAGGTATAGTATCCTCTTTCATGATCAAGGGGATTTTCTCAATCGCATAAGCATAGAAAGAATCAAAATTGAGCTTTGGGATGCCAGAAGATTCCCTTAACGAAAACCATTTGGCATAATAGGAGGAAATTACTTCAGAAATCACATCTCTTTCAAGCTGGTTTGCATCTCCTTCCGGACCCTTTAGACAGACAAGGATCAATACGAGGATAAATTCCTTTTTTTCAATATTATACTCCTCTTCGCTAATCGCAAAGGGGTTCATTGTAATGGGATTATTATCGCTGTAAGTGATGTACCTGCCACCGGCATAATGGTTCAATCCGTAATAAGAATGCCCTGTATCGATGATCACTATGTCCATATTATACAGCAGATACTGCTCGATCAGTGAGTTCATAAAAAAGGATTTACCAGTACCGGATGGACCAAGCACAAACTTATTGCGGTTCGTAATCCTTCCCGAAGACATTGGCAGATCGGCAGGGTCTATCGCTATCGGTATGCCGGACCTATCGGTAAAACGTACCAGAAATCCTGACTTCTCGCTCCTGGGTAGGCTTTCCTTGAAGAAAAGGCATACCGCGGCTTCAACTGTGGTAAGAAACCAGTCATACTTCCGTAGTTCAGCGGCATTGCCGGGGAGTGCCGTCCTGAACAGTTCCAACTGGTTGTATGCATTTCTGCTCGGGATAATCCCCGCCCGGAACAGCGCGCTTTCAATATAGTTATAGGCCCTATTGAGCAGTGTTTTTTCTGCACATACGATGATGTTAAAATGGGCGTTGATCAGTAATCTGCCATCCCTTGCAACCTCATCGAGCAATGAAGATATGTCCTCTACGCAGAGATTATTCGCAGGGTCTGGTATTCCGCTGTGTCGTTTTCGCTTAAGCTCCATCTGCCGTACGGTTGTGGTCTGTGAAGGTATTTCGAAGACCTGATTATAAAGAATACTGGAGCAGTTTGGCACTTTAAAAAGAAATGAAAGGATGTCCGTTGGAAAACCCTTTAAGCTTTCCTTATCCGATAATTTTCCAAATGTTGGAAGCATCGCAGGCAGATCAACCTGATCGATATTGATCAGCGGTACGCAACGGAAAGAACGCGTTCCGATATTTACTTCGGTATCCGTGGGATGATAATTGTCTAGCGAAATACTTTCTTCGCCGAACTGCATCGCCATGATCTTCATGATAAACATATTGATCTCTCTTTCCCTCATTGGCCTCGGCTCCATACCGGAACCTTCAAGCATACCTATAACCTTGGCAACAGTAACCTTAAACTCAGCAAGCGATTTTTTATCGTGTACAAAAAACGCCCCACTCTTTACCTGCCTGGTAATGGTGAGCACAGTTTGGAGTTTGACGTATGGTCTTCCTTCAAAGTGCCGGTTGTAACTATCCTGAAGATATTCTTCCGCAACTTTATATTCATATTCCGCCCGATAAATAATATCCTGCTTCTGGAGGACATGGCCTTCACCGATCACCCGGGCAAGATTGGTAAAAATCTCATGAAAATTATCATAAGCCCGGGGATCTCCACCAAACCTGAGTACTGGATTGGTAATATCGATCAAAACGGAAAATTCTCCGCTGAGTCCATATAAAATATCGAGCTCTGCACCGATATCGATCCCTAGATAGGGTACCCTAAATTCTTTTTGTCTTACCATAAAGATTGATTTTTGAAAGGTGGTTGGTCTGGAGATGGATCCCAATAGAACGGGTCTTGCTGTGCAGCCCCTTTTTTTGCTGGATACCGATGTAAAAAAAACCACCCAAGATCAGCGTGAGCATAATTACTGCCCCCACATACATATTGATAAGTGCCATACTCAGCGCACCGATAACTAACGAGAGCAACAGGATACTTACGCCCCAATAGATAAAACGCCCCTTAAAACCTTTGTAGGTCAAGGGCCGCTGTAGTCCCCTGTAAACCGGATAAAGCCTTTCCATTGTTACAGCCCGAAAAAAGCCTTAACGATAAGGGAGGAAAGCACTAAAAAGAGACAGGAGCCTCCCCATCCCATGAGCTCTTTGTTGATATCCTGATCCCCGCTGTTCCATTTGGAATATACCCGGATGCCTCCCACAATACCGACCAGTCCACCGATCACAAGGGCAATATTGGTTGCGGGATCAACATAGGTCTTAAGTGTGCTGGTAGCGGTATTTAAGCCGTTTACCCCACTTTGTGCAATTACGTATCCATTGATCGTGCACAGGTATAAAAAAATGATGAACCTTAAATTTTTGACTTTTTTCATTTGATTGGGAATTAATTGTATGGTTAAGAAATAAAAAAACCGCCTTTAGCGGTTTGAAATATTGCGGTTTAGAGACCAAAGACGTGCACCAGCACGATATGAATGACAATGATAAACAGAGCGGAAAAGAACCATGCCGGGATATCCTCACTTACATCCTTTCCCATCTGTATCTTATGATATACATGGACTGCGCCAATGATCGAAATGAGCGCAGCCAGCACAAGAGAGAGGTCCCTCATGGAAAAAAATGATTCCCTGATAAAGCTCCTGGCCTCTCCCATTTCTGCAATTCCGGGCTGGGCGAGTGCCGAGGTCCAGGTCAGTAAAGCAATGACCGTGAACGTCAAAATGATGACTTTCATCGTCAGAAGGATACCGAGGAAGTGTACTCTATCGATTCGGAACGCGCAAGGGCGAAAAGCTCTTTTATGGAAACCCCTCCAGAAAATATGATCGGAGGCTCTCCATGTTCCCCATCATCAAGGAAATAATCAATTTCTTGATCTTCGATCTCTTTTAGAGACACCTTTTCAGGTTCAGGAAGTGCGATAACCACAGTGGTTTCGCTGAGGTGTTCCGTACTGTTCTGCCCCCTGCTCCTTGATAGATCGAAAGCGATAAGTCCTGAATAATAAAATGCATATATGCACAGCATCCAGGACAGGAATTGTATCCAGCTCATAGTTCAAAATTTTCTAATGATATCTTAATAAACTTTTTGATCTCGGGATGTTGCTCAAATAACCGATGTAGGGCAAAGGCAATAACCCTGTTCATATCCAGGCCCGACGCCAGCTTCAGCCTGTTAAGCAACTGGATTGTTCTATTGTTCAGCCTGGGATGAAGCATATGGGTATTGCCAGAACAGTCAAACTCCCGTATCAGGGTGATGATTTCCAGCTCTTTTCTGATTACCGTTCCGTCTTTGCCCGCACTTTTGTCACGTGCAACGGGATCTTTATTAATGGGCATAATTTCAGGCGGCCTAATGCTTTTCCTTATTTCATCGGCCAAAGTTTTGATTCCTGCTTTCATAAATTACATTTAAGTTTTAACTGCGGTAGCTTCGATATGATCAGCATAGATCTGATCAAATACCGGGACAATCACCGGAAAAAGGGATAAGGGGGTCTGAACCGTATCGGTACGCTGAAAGTCTACCCGGTCTGATATCGGCGAGGTAATTTTTCCGAATTTAGAAAGCTGCTGCTCTACCTCATTAGCAGTATCATACCTAACATTCCCCTTGACACGGTTTGGGATAAATACCAAATGGCCCAATGGATTGATTTTTTTCAGCACAACCGAAAAAAGAACTGTCGAATCGAAGCTGAACTCATCATAAGAAAACGGGCATAGTACCAGATCGGCTGAGCTGAAAACCGGAATAAGCCCGTCATCATCCAGTTTCCCGGGCAGATCAATGATCACGATATGTTCCCTGCTTTGGCTTAGCACAGTGTACATGGAAGGAAAATGTTCCAGTCCCGCTGCAATGATCTCATAATGCTCGGGCGTTTCAGCGGCTTTAGCCTTTTCGTATTTCTGGGAAAGGGATTGTTGATAGTCCATATCGATCACAGTCACCTTCCGTTTTTTGACCAGCGTTAAAAAGTTGGCCAATAAAAGGGTGAGCGTACTTTTCCCCGCCCCTCCCTTCTGGTTTCCAATAATAATTAGCATAATAAAAAAGGTTTAAAAAATTAACGGGTATTTGTACGGGCCTTGCCCTTTCGCTGACGGTTACGGCCAAGAATGGCCTCATCATCGATGTCTTCCTGAAGATCAAGTACCCTTATTGGATCTTGGTAAATACTTGCAGTATCCAGCTCAGAAAGAATATAACTGACCTCAACCCCAGGATCCGCAAGAGATATTCTGTAGGCTGGAGGGATCAATTCATTTTGATGGTCAAAATTCAACAGCGAAACGATATCTTTTAGGTGCATCACCTCAGAACCTTTCATCACCGCCTTGTTAAAATGATCAATGATGGTATATCCATATGGGGTTCTATCATCCTTACTGTGAAAGATCAGTTCTGCGCCTGTTTTCTTTTTGACCATTCGGGAAAATTCCCGTAGTTCTGATCTCAGATCAGTATTCATAGAAAAAAATTCCAGCTTTGATAACCGTTCAGTCAGGATTTTTGAAAAGATAGCCTTTAGCTGTTTGCACCGGTTTTTATCCATGCCCTGATTACAGCATAAAGCGTCAATATCTGGAACCTTTAAGGTAGAAATGAATTTCCCTGAATGGGATATCTGGATGTTTTCTTTTTCTAGCCGGACACCAAATCCCGAACTTTCCAGGAGCGTACGCACCTGCGCAGCACTAGCAAAATTGTATCTTAGCAACTTATCAAGCTTTGCCAGGTCAGCCTTTTCACGTTTCATTACAGTAGATAATGCCCTGACTGACCGGAGCTTTTCAAAGGCTGAAGAAATCTTCCGGCCATTCTTATCGATCCTGGTTGATACGATGTGTACATGGTTATTTTCCGTATCGTTATGAAAGATTACCAGATATGGATTTTCACCGTAGCCCATTTCCGTCATCCACTTTTCAGCTGTCTGTAAAAGTTCTTCTTTCGACATTGTCTTTCCCTTTGCAGAGATCACTGCATGAAACTGGGGCTTACTTACCCTCTTGTTTACAGATGATACCGCTTTCAGGTAATTGATATAGTCCTGTGGGCCGACCTTGTCCATTCCCATCAGGCTACCAAAGTTTCGTACCTTTAAAAGTTCGCCCTTGCCTGACCGCATCTTTTCATGGTTATACCTTACCCCGGCGAATGTAGCGGAAGAGCCGAGTATCTTTACGATCATATATCTTTAAGACTTTGGAACCCGCTCGTCAGATAAGGGGATAACAATGGGACAACGTAACCGGCACCAGAGTTATATCGCTCCGCTCGCAACCAGCTAACGGCATATCCAGCTTTTTGGTTATTTTAAAAGCCATAGGTACAGTTAGCTTCCAAACTGATTGCCAAACTATCTATCAAACTCCGCAACCATATAACATCCTACCAATAGAACAGCATAACAATAGAACGATAAATCAGTTTAGCGGGTTGTAGAGGCAACTCTATTTCAGCATAGCAACCTAGCTGCTCATCAACCTTAAAATTTTCTTTATTTCGAGATTGAGATTTTTTAAGTGGAGGGAATGTCTATCAAGCTCTTTAATATATCGGGTAAAGATTACTGGTGAAAGTACGCGCTGCTTATTCAATATATTGGCATACCTGGCCAGCTGATTAATATTATTTCCGGTCCTGGAAAGTTCAAGTCCTATCTGATCAATACTCGATAAAACCGATCGTCCGTCAAAAATCAACTGAACATCAACCTCAAGCACCCGCTTTCGGATGATATTGGTTCTTTTTAACCCGAGTAATTTTTCAAGGGATAAAATAGTGCTGAATTCTTCCTCCGAAAACCGCACACTAATCTTTTTGGTCCTCTTGCCATTTTTGAGGTGGGGGCGCCCAACATGTTTATTTTTTCCTTCCATTCCAATATCATCTAAAGGAGAAAACGAGTTGCGAGTTTTCTCATCCCCAAATGCTCCGCTTTGGGGCAAGACTCTTTTTGTGGGCATAATCCCCCGGATTATTGTCCGACAAAAAGACATCTTGCGGGTATAAAAAAACTGAGAGTTTAACGGCAAACCTTGCTCTAAGTTCTCGGTGTTCACTATGCTTCTGACATCATGTATAACCATATAGCATGAGCTTAATCAAAAACGCACAATAGATTCGAATTCTGGGATTGTACCTGATTCTTAAAATCCGGGCAAAAAAAAGGGGCCAGATGGCCCCTCCTACCTAAACTAAAAACTAAAAAAACAAAGTTCTTAAAAACGGTATATATCGGGATTACTCACGTAAGTCCATACGGACCTGGCCGTCGCCTGCCTCTGCGCTTTCGTATTCTTGATATGATCTCAACTTCGCTGAATTTTCCGCTTTCCACGGAATAATGCTTCATCCCACAATTTCAAAGAACAGGTGCCATGCACCGATTTATCTGCAACCGGCAGATAGAAATACTATCTAAAGCGGCTATAACAGCAGCGCCCTTGGAAGCAATTCTTACTAGATTACTTTTGAGCGTGCATATCGATGGCATTCCTCAGTATCCAGGGACTTTGCTCAATAGTTATTCTGCTAGTGTAAAAACGCGTTATTCCGTTTCATTGACCAAACGTATCCAGTAATGTGGAGTGATGAAATTTTTGGCCTGAAATGAGCTGAATTGCCCGGAATATGAACCTAAAGTGACCTCCAGATCGTTTAATTCTATCTTTTGGAGAAGGTTAAGGAATGAGAAAACATGGTGACTAAAGGATAAAATGCAGGCGCGATGAAATGATGCAAGCAAAATTGAATATCCTTATATTGCATCAACAATACTGTTTTTATAAAAATCTGGCTTTCTAGCTAATATGAAAATTTATTAATCAATAATAGAAATGTTATGGGCACAATACGGCTACATTTAATAAAAGGGAAGGATGATTGGGAGTATGGTTTTATTACACTGAAAATATTGCAGAATACCAGTATAATTTCCGGAGAGCTGGAGGGCCCTGTTGTGGTTACCAGTTACGGAAATCTCGATAGGCAGGAAGAGCTTAATGCCCAGCTTTTAAAAGGTGATGCGCTTCTAAGTTATAGTCAAACACTTTATTTTATCCAGGCAACTGATCTGATATCAAAAATACTGGTGTCGATGAAAGAACCTTTGTATTCAAACTGTTTTCACTTGTCCTCGGATGTACCGACCGATTCAAAAGCCTTTTAGAATTTGAGGAGTATTATCTCGACTATTCTACTGGCCTATTAGAGGTAGTTAAAAATGAGTTTCAAAAAGATCCCAAAATCTGGAATGCACTGGACAAATTACTCAGAGAACAATAATTCAAATATGAAATTTCATGTTTTTTCCACAATCCAGTGAGATCAATCTGAAATAAAGTTGTTTTCTTAGTTAATCCTGTATAAAAGGAGGATAAGGGCATTGCGAGGTTTATTTCAAATTTTGATTTGATTAAATTCTTCCCCTTCTTTTACTTTCTAAAAACTCATCTTTAAGTTCACTTTTGTAAAATCGGTCCCCACCTGGAAGCCTGCTGGGTTTCAAAATTCCTTTTCTCACCTTCCTCTTGTAGGTACTTTCGCTAATCCCGAGATACTCCATAACTTCCAGACGCGTTAACATCTGATCTTCCGGGAGCGTAAGATTACCATATGACTTTGTATATATCAATTGCATAATTTCATAAATTTTCAACAGAACATCTAGGATTGCGTTTAGTTTTTCCATATCGATTTCCGATTATATCAGACATAAAAATCTGGTTTTGAGATATTAAACAGTTGATGCAAAAAGACTAATCTATGGCGAAAGTGTCAAGTTGCATTGAGGTGGTAAAAGTTACCACCCCCAAGTTTATTGGTAATAAGATACTGCTATAAATAATTATTATAGATCCATGCATAATAAAGCTATCACGGCAATAACGGTATTCATCCCTAGAGGATAACAGCCAGTGTAGTTTATTTCCTGAAAATTGTTACCAAAACTAAATTTAGGAGAAAACTTAACGCCTCCTAAATTTTAAACAGATGGACTTTCAACTGGATTATTTTAGACAGATTATTTATCTCATAAACAACAACCTTGACCTGGATGATGATTATTTAACTATTCAAACAGCAATAGCGGAGGAAACTCAGAGAATAATCAAAAGGATTGATTCCCATCAACTAATTAATATTTCTACATCTACCGATTTTATCCATTTTCATATTGGGTCCGTTATAAGAGCTGCAAAGGAAATAGAAGATATTCTTTCATTTAAAGAAGACCTTACCGATGAAATGGAAAAGCTACTTCTTTTACTTTTGGATGGTTTAGATACAATTATTTGGCACATGTACACATATTTTCCTGATCAGTTTGATTCTAATTCGTTTTTAACAAGCAAGATTCAAATAAAACAGGTTAAGGACCTTGAAAATATGAAGGATGATTTTGAATCTTTATTAAAAAGATCCAACATAGACCAGGAACTTATTGATATATTGATAGATGCATTATTTTTACGCCTTCCTGATTATCCAAGGTTTTTGCATTTAGAATTCAGCGACCACCTTTTCAATTTTCTTAACAAAAACATAAAAGGATTGGTTTCATATGATAAAATCATACAACATTTAATATCCTGGAAATTCAACCACCCGAGGTTTTTTGATTATTACTCGCAAAATATCAACGGAAAATTGCTTGAATCCTCAACCATTTCAGATCATTTTAAGGAACTAATCTTCCTCGAAAAACAGATTTCTCAAATACCAATCCAAAATGTCGCTCCATATAATTCACTTTTGCCCGCGATCAACGATTCCTTACTTCAGGTAATCGAATCTGAATTGGAATTCATGAAACAACTTGATTTCCTTAACTCTGAACTTATAAATTCAGGGATACTTGACTCTACATATAAAGTCTCGCTTTCCGTTAAGCAACTTGCTTATCTTATATTTCTTGCTGTAGAGGTGGGTATAATTACCGAGCGCAAAGCCAAGAGAGTTCATGAATATATCATTTCCCATGTTAGCACATCGGAAACAGAAAAAATTTCTGAGAAAAGTTTTAGTAACGGCTACTATGTGCCCAATTCTGTTGATATAGGGATTGTTAGCGATAAGCTCGCGCAAATGCTGGCCAAAGCCCAGATCCAATACTAATCCTGTGTAATTTTTAGATAGTCTGCCGTTTATTATTCTGCCCCATAATTTATTCCACCTTACCATTCATCTATAAGTCTTAAACGTAAAAATTCTCTTTTTATAACCCATTATCGTGGGGGTGGTTCGGGGTGGTAGAAAATACCACTTGACCAAGAATCAAAATCCTTTTTATTTGGATTTAAAAACAATGGATTACGAACCGTTTTACACAAAACTTGATAGTTATCATCAAATGACAAGCCCACTAAAGGCATATTTAAAAGTTGTTTTAAGGGAGATTATTCTCTCTGATGATCAGGTAATAGAAAAGGCTCATTGGAGCGATTTTCCCATAACATTTATTCATAAAGGTACATTAAAGACAAAACTTGAAAGTAAAATTGAACCAGGTAAATCTATTTTGCTTTTACATTTTGAAGGGCTTATACTACCGCAGTTTTTAGAAACTAACCTTGAAGACTTTGACTTACGCACGGTGTCGATTGGAGCCGCGAGATTGATAGGAATACCCTCAGGGCATATTTATAATCTTTACAAGTTGTTTCCAGAATTTCATAAAATGATAGAAAAAATCAGCTTGGAGAATTTTAATAAACTTTTCCATCTTGCTTTTGATATCAAGAACCTTAAAGCAGAAGACCGTCTTGCCTCGCTCCTTAAACTTCATCCCGATATCTTTCAGCTGGCATCCTCAATAGATATTGCTGACTCAACGGGAATGCACGCGCATACTCTAAGCACACTTAAAGGCAGGTATTTAAGCGGTGGTAAAAGCTAAATGTTCCGCTTTAGGAATCGATAAATGCAACTTATAGGGATTTTCTTCGCGATGCGGAACCTCGAAAGAGGCAATCTGCATTCAATTTTGTGAAAGAAATCTCAAAAAGATGAAAGACCGATTTTTAATTTTCGCAGTCAGTGCACTGATAATCCTTTGGGTTTATACCGCAGGATCTAAGGTTCTCGAATTCCAGGAATTCAGACACCAGCTTAAACTGCAGCATTTTAATATTTACCTAATTCCTTTACTATCGATTTTACTTCCACTGTCTGAAGCACTGATAGCATTTCTTTTATCCCATTCGAACAGCAGAAGATTAGGTCTGTATACCTCTCTCTTCTTTTTAGCAAGTTTCACTATTTACATCATACTTATACTATCCGGATTTTTTGAAAAAATCCCATGTAGTTGCGGGGGTGTACTGAAAGAGTTGGGCTGGACAGCACATCTGATATTCAACTCTTCATTTTTATCATTGAACCTTTGGGCTATCTATTATATCAAACGAAAAGAAAGGAGGTCAGGAAAATAAGAACGCAAAATTGAATGGTGGGTTTAGCAGCTTTTCCCACTGACCGTAAACTAATCACCGGTGTAAAAACACCAATACCTAAACTTTTTCGCTTGCTTTTTCAACGCAAAAAGCATTCATTAACATGGAAAATTTAAAAAAAATCAGTTTTGGCGTATTCGCCTTTATTTTTGGGTTAACATTAATCATGACCCAGTCAGCATTTAAATTTGCAAAAACAGGAGCATTCAACAGAGCACCTGTTACCTTTTACTATCATGGCCCCGATTATTCTGAGGAAGAAGTGACTGATGCGTCAAACTGGACCTCGGAAGAACCACAGGAAAGCTGTGACAACGAAGATCAAGCACCCTGTACAATAACAGTTGATGATGCCTATGTTGATGGATCAGGTAACCTCGAGAGCACTGTGGATCTAAGGGCAGATTTAAATACAGCTACTTCCACCTATTACATTTCAGGCTCCGACGATAACCTGATGACTATTGTAAACAAAACAAGATAGGTGTCAAATTCAAAGGCAGGGCCATCCAGCCCTGCTCTTTGATATTAACTAAACCTAAAATTTCGCCTAATTTTGACTTATCCCTGTTTGTTCTATAATATCCGTCGGCAAGGGAAGCGCGTAATATGAAGAATTGGGGAAAAGAAAAAATTTTGTTGCCCCTACACTCCTTTCCAAAGTTATTTCAGCCCCCTCCATATTATATCGCTTAAGATCCGGCCATCGGAGATTACGCATCAATAGTTCTTTTCGTCTCTCAAAACGAATTTTTCGCAATGCATCTGATTTGTTTACTGCAATCAACGGAACATAAGAAACCGAATTTTTCATTCTTTTTTTCAGGAGAAAATTTAAATCTTCCATTGCACCTTCCAAATCCCCATCCATTGCCCGACATTCTGATCTTGTGAGGTATACCTCATCTGTGGCAATACCGCTGAATAATGTGGAGGCACTGGAGCTATAACTTCCTTTAAACTGTTGAAAGGAAGCATTGACCTTAAAGAAAGCTCTACGCCGAAGATCGTTTACACTATACGAACTGTAAAGATTGGTATCGATTCTTGAAAGACTGGGAGTATGCAGACTAAATCCCGTACCCATCTCTGCATAAAAAATAGTCTCTTTATTAAATTTTTTGAACGTTACCGCAAGATCAAGCCCGAGTATATCCGCATCATTATTGTAATCCATCAGGTCTCCCTTAATTTTAAGGCACTTATCGGAATAACTTAACGCAGCAGCATAATTACGCATGTAAAGATAAATTCTTGATAGCTGGGCGTAAGCAGCAGCCTTTGATGGCCTTACCGCGGAAATTGGAATTTCCGGTAGTAAAGATGCCGCTTCGGTAGCATCGGCAATGGCTCTTTCTAAACACTCTGAAACCGGGGACCTTACGGACTTGATATTAAAATCTGAAGTCATGCGAAGCATAACGCCAAGATCACTGTTTGAGGTGGAGGTATTGTAACCCTGCCCAAATTGCATGGTAAGTAAAAAGAAATAAAAACTCCTGAAAAAAAGAGCTGAGCCTTTAGCATTGTCCCACGCCTTTGCATTCCCTTCGTCTCTTGCTACCTCATCTAACCGTTCGATGCAAAAATTAGCATTGAATATAGGTAGATAAGCATTTGACCAATCATTTGGATACCTATAGTCGACCTTTTTCCATGAGTAAATATCACGGGCAACCTCTGAATAAGAATTTAAGTTGCTTGTCGGTATATAGATGTCATCCGCAGAGGCTTCTCCAAATGACGGGGTTTTTCCAATATTCATCTGTCCCGCATCGTCCAGTATTCCTTGTATATCATTAAGGGACTTAGGTACGAGTAGTTTTGAATCCGATTTTAAGCCTAGAAAGTTTTTGCAACCGGTCATTATGACTACTATTAAAAAGCAGGCAATAATCCCTATGATTTTGTTATTATTATCCATTGTACAATAAATTAGTTATAAAATTAAAAGCTGCCCCTAATCCCCAGTGTAAAACCTCTGGTGGGATTTATCCTATCGAGATTATCAGGGTCAAGGCCAAATTTATTGGCTCTCCAGATGATGCCAAGATCAGATGAGTTGAAATACAGATCAAGGGAAAGGAATGGAAACTTCCACTGCTCAGCATTCAAATGATAACTCATATTGATATAATCCAGTCTGACCTGATCGGCGGGAACAATATTTATTTCAGAGGAAGAATAAAATGAATCTCGCTGTGAATTTAACGGATAGGTAAATGAAGGAACATCGGTGAGCTGTTCGTCTCCGGACTTCTGCCAACGTCTCGAATAATCGCTGTTTGTAAGTCCTGAATTTGCCAGGCCAAAATACCCAAGTGAGCTCTTTTTCATAAAATAACCCAGTTTAAAACTAATATTGAACGAAACCGTGAGATTTTTATAGGTGAAAGAATTAATAAGCGATCCAAAATATACCGGGTTAGCGGGTCCTATATAATTTAAATTACCGGCATTCAGACGTCCTTCCGTAGCTATGGCAGAATAGTTTGTACTTAAAACACCATTTAGATATCCCTGTGGATTCCCTGCGCCATCAAGCCCTCCCCATCTATATCCGGAAATTGAATAAAGCGGAAGGCCAACAACCGGGGTAATTTCCCGTCCACCACTCAGTAGTTTTGATAGGTTGTTGTTCGCAGAATAATATTTGACCGTCCTGCTTTTATTCTGGCTAAGGTATAGATCTGTTGACCATTTAAAATTTCTTCCGGTAATATTTCTGCTGTGAAGTTCTGCATCAAAACCTGAGCCCTGCATATCTGCAACATTACGTACCAGTTCATCAGACCCTCCCCATGTAGTATAGTCGTACAAAAAAGAGCCATATAAGTCTGTTCCATGTTTTTTATATATTGAAAAGGATCCGGTCAAACGGTCTTTTTTTAAGGCAAAATCTACTTTCAAATTGTACTGGGCAAGTTCCTCCCATCTTAATTCGGGGTTATTGATCGTTCTTATCCTCACGAATGGAAGATTATTCAATGTATTTGTACTGGCAACAGCAACGGCCTGCGCGGTTTTTGAAAGATCTACATTACCACTCTTACCATATGTTGCAGAAAGCCTTAAAACCGGAAGCCAGGAAACATTGTAAAAATCCTCCTGTGAAACCGACCATCCTAGCCCTACCGACCATAACGGCTTCCACTTATCATTGGTTTCAGCGCCAAATACGTTAGAACCGTCCTTACGCAAACTTCCGGAAATCCGGTATTTACCCTTATAACTATACGATGCGTTTGTGTAAAAACTTAAAAACCGGTACTGATTACTTGATAGGCTAAGCGAATTTGGAATCTGTTGATTTGTTCCGGTAATAAAGTGTGGGTAAAGACCGACCGCATCGACAACCTGATAAATTAATGGATCTTCCCTGTAACCATAAACAGAATTTCCATTTCCAATGGTTTGTCCCTCCCTGGCTTCAGCCCCCATTATAGCGGTTATCGAAGATACGCCGATGTTTTTATTTAGGTTCAGTTGTAATCTCCCCGTGGTAGAATTTACCTCATCGGTAGTAGTATTCCGTATCCCGCCCAATGGAACGACATACTTAATGACACCTGTGGAACGGTTTAATTGACTGAATGAATTGATAATATTCCGGGTATAATAACTTTCGATGTCAAAATGTTGGATACTTGTTCCACTCTGCTTTTGCCTTTGATATCCTGCCTCTAGGTCAAGGTAGTTGGTAAAGCGATATTTCAGCGCAACTGATCCTAATATTTCCTGCCTTGAAGTTGTAACATCAGAATGTTTATAGTCTTCTGTGGGATAGTTGTTCCAATCAAGGAGTTTACCATTTCCCAAAGTATCAACAAAACCTGGCCTGTAGGTCTGTGCCCATTTTATCGGATTGCCGGATGCATCCCGTAAAAACTGGTAAGGCTGTCTTCCCGCGTAGGTAACAGATCCATATGAAGGCCTTCCGGATTTTGTGGATGCAAAAGTTAAGTTTAAGGACGTTGATAACGATAATTTTGGATTAATTACGATTTCATTGGAAAACCTTAAATTATATCTTCTAGAAATTGCATAGTTCTGATCATAAGAATTATCTATGCCTCCACTTATTGAGTAGGAATGTCCGGCCGTACCAGATCTAATGTTAAGTCCGTACTGTTGTGTTAAAGCATGGGTGTAAAATTCATTCAACCAGTCCTGTTTGAGATTCCCCGAACGAAAAGCATCCAGTTTACTATTGACCTCAGCATCTGAAAGTTTACCATTCTTTTTTGCCAAAAATAGTTCCACAGCCGGAGAAAGAGCAGAATAACCGTTGTTTATCCTATTATTGAAAAACCCGTTGTCAAATAGAAATTTTTCTGCTTCGATATTTTCTGCAACTGTCATTTCTGAAAGGGAGTTTAAATCCGGTAGCGATCTGATCGTCGCATTTGCATTAAAAGTAAGGTTCAGGGACTGGTTTAGCTTTGCTTTTTTTGAAGTGATCACAATCACCCCGTTTCCTGCGCGTGCTCCCCAGATTGATGAAGCCGAGGCGTCCTTCAATACCGATACACTTTCAATATCAAATGGATTTATGTTATTAATGTCACCTTCATAAATAAATCCATCCAACACGATCAAAGGGTCGAGAGGTCCATTTATTGTACCCAGCCCACGTATGGAAATCCCTGTTTTATTCTGTGGATTTGCATTGGTTTTTCCAGTATTCAATAGCACCGCAGATGTCTGCCCCAAAATACGGTCAAGAACATTTGTGCCTGTCCTCGCGCTAAGCATCCGTTCGTCAATAACAGACACTGCTCCGTTGATCTCATTTGGTTTTACCCGCTGATACCCTGTATTCACCTGCACTTCCTCTAGCACCTTAACTTCCGGCACCATACGGATTATCAAAGCCCCTTTTAGATCCTCCATTTTTTTGAGAACCCGGACAACAGTAAACAACCCCACTTTTGAGAATTTTAAGGTGTCTGGAAGATACTTTACCGTACGGGAAAAATTTCCGGCCGAATCGCTAGTACTCGTCCCACCTGTCTTTGACCGGATGTAAATACCATTTTCGGCTGCATCAGCAACAATAATCTTTCCTGAAATTTTAACCGGTACCGTAAGTTTTTCAAGCTTACTTTCCTGCGCATAAATACCTGAAGAAGATAAAACGGTCAACAGCAATAGGCCGGGAAAACATAACTTTTTCCGTCGAGTCCATAAATAGCGTATAATTCCCATGCTATAGTTCTTTTTTTGGCAATGAGAGTTCAAGGCCCGCAATAAACCTGTCCACATTTATATCAGTAAGCTCAACACCACGGGTAATTGCTTTCACTCTCCTATCTGCTCCAATCCAGACATAGTGGGGGAACATTTTATGTGGGAACAGCATTTTTGTTAGCATATCATTATACGCTACAGGAAGGGTTATCGGGGATCCATCCTTTTCACGGTTAAGCAAAAAGTTGGCTAACTTCTCTTTCGTATCTTTTACTGAATCCCCTATAAGAAGTACCTGAAGGTTCTTGCCATATTTCTGTTGAAGTTCCTTCATATGTGGAAAACCTTTAATACAGGCACTGCACCAAGTTGCCCAAAAGTCAAGGATTATAGCTTTTCCTTTCAGGGATGAAATTGAGATCGGCTGTTTATCACCATTGAGGATATTTTCAAATATAAGGTCAGGGACCTTATCCCCTATTTCTAAAGGAACTACATTTTGGGTAGTAAGGCTTTGTCCATAGCCTTCAAAAAAAAGGCAAAGCGTAGCCACTGCGATAAAAATTATCGTTTTTTTCATAATTGTTTTTAGTTAGTTGGTAAATAGAAAATAAGACCTTATAAAAATTTAGGCCAAAAAAATACCTACAGATAGTTAAGAACCAATACCCAATCCATAATGAAATTTAAGCGTTGCCATCTGTAGGCACAGGTAATCTCATTCAGGATTTTTGGGTTTCAGTGCATACATCCTGTCGAATGGGCATGAACATAGGGAAGAAATTAGGGACGATAAGAAAATAAGGATACCTGGGCAAAAGCAAGATAAGCCATACCAAACGTATTGGTTAGTTAGTTGGAAAAATGGATTATTTTTTTTCATACCCGTATTGGTTATACGAGTCTTGATGGAATGGAGTTCAATAAATGTGGAAACTACAAACCGTGGTGCAATAAAGTTTCTGACGCCTTAAGTGACACGGAATTACAGCAGTTCCCACATCTATTTCGAAATACAAATATATTATTTCTACACATAGATATGGGTATTAACCTGCTGTCCTACGTCACGGCGTCAGAAATTGCGACCGCAAGACTCTTATTAATACCTAATTAATATACTCCAAATATAAGCAAAAATTTCAAAAACCCTACTATAGTAGGGTAAAGTATTTTTCCATTATTACTTACTTAGTTTCAATGGGTAAAGCATCTGAAATTGAGCAGTTTGTAATTGATAAAGTGAGGGAAATCAGACTATTGAAAAATTTTGGTCAGAAGCAACTTTCGATTCATATGGGATTAAACGGAAAATTTGTTGGGAACGTTGAAAGTACTAAAACACCAGATAAATATAACTTAAACCACTTGAATAAAATAGCAGAAATATTAGACTGTTCAATGAGGGATTTTTTTCCAGAAAAGCCGATACCAGGTGAAATTGAAAGAGTGTATCCTAAGTAAATAACAGATAATTTTCGACATAGAGTAAATCCTTATTATTAAACCTTTTAACGACTACATAAAAAATGAAATAAATAAACTACACCACAAATCATCCCAAATCCTATGAAAAACAAGGTAAGATGCGTGATCATCGATGATGAAAAGCACGCAATTTCGCTACTCACTACCTACATCGGTTCAATGGCAAATCTTGAACTGTTCAAAACCTTCACTAACCCTCTTGAAGCCCTTTCGGGAATCACCGCTGAAGACGACATTGATATTATCTTCCTTGACATTGAAATGCCACATCTTTCGGGGATAGAACTCGCCAAAGAACTCAGACCAAAGGCAAAGTCAATCATTTTCACCAGTGCCTTTAACAGATCCCTTGAAGCATTTGAGGTCAGGGCCAACCATTACCTGCTCAAACCCATCAAACTTGCTAAATTTACCCAAACGGTAATGGGCATTATAGATAACGAACTCTATAAAACCGATCATCAGGGGAAAAACATCAAATTCTTTAAGACAGGAATAAAGGGAAAACTTTCCAGGATCCGGAAACAGGACATCCTGTATTTTGAGAGTGCAAAAAACTATGTCAGCATGGTCACAGCAGAAAAAAAAGAACTGGTTTACCTGACCTTGAAAGAAGTCGAAAAGATTTTCAACAAAGATTTATTTTACAGGGTCCACAGGTCGCACGTGGTCAACGCCAAGAAAATCCAGAAGATAGTCGGAAATACGATCAATCTCGGACAGGGGTATCAGGTCCAGATGGGAGGCACATATAAAAATGGGCTATTAAGGTTTTTGGAAGAAAAGACTTTGTTAACCGGCCGGATTTAACAGATCTCAAAACTTAACGGTCTACATTGATATGTGTCCCGGTAACGGTAATGGTGAGACTGGTCACGGTTGGATCAGTGCTCTGGAGATTTCGGTCCCCTGCCGCGCGGAAGATAAAAACTGTTTTTTTCTTCAGCCTTTTCTGCTGGTGTTCCATCGTTTTATTTCGTGAAACTAGGGGCAGAAAAACGCCAGAAAAAAGTTATTACACCGGGGATAATTCAGGGGTGGCCAATACGATTATAGCCGTGATGAACACAATTCTAAATTTTATTAAAAAGCAGAAAATCCACCTTATCGGGTGGACGATTTTTATCCTCTGCGAGATACTGATAGTTGGTTTGGCAACTGATCTTTTTGGGGATGCAGAAAGCTATATCATTCATTATATCTTAAATATCCTGCTCTTTTATTCCTGCGCACACTGGACTTATCCCATAACATTCAAAAATCCATTTCACTGGGTATGGAAATTCCCGCTTCTTGCAGGCGTTACCTTTCTGTGTTATCTTATTTTGAATTATATTATAGATACTCGGATTTTGAAGCACCAGTCATGGAAAACTGTTCAGGAACTTGACATGGGGTATAAATATGTTCTTGGTGCACTATATAGGGCTGCGCTGTTTATGGGAAATGCAGCATTTTATTATTTGTTCCTGGTCCACCTCAAAGAGGTCAAAGCACGGGAGGCTATTGAAAAAACCAACTTCCAGATAGAACTTTCCAAAAAGGAAATGGAGGCAAAACTGGAGCAGTCAAGAAACTCATATTTAAAAGCACAGATCAACCCGCACCTGCTCTTCAATACACTCAGTTTTATCTACCAGGACATACTTGCCAAATCACCAAAAGCAGCTGAAGCGGTAATGACTTTATCAGATATTATGCGATACAGTATAGACAGTGAATTCTCCGAGTCCTTTTTACCGCTTGAACAGGAAATAGTACAGGTAAAAAATCTAATCAATCTTCATAGCACACGCTTTGAAGAAGAGCTTAGCCTAAATTTTGAGATCGGTAAAGGCACGGAAAAAATAAAGTTTATTCCACTCGTGCTAATCACCCTTGCCGAAAACATTTTCAAACACGGGATCTTCCTTGACCCTCAAGATCCAGCAACATTGTCGGTAAACTTTGATGGCAAACATCTTAATATCGGGTCACGTAACCTGCCCAATAGGAAAAATCGACCAATTAGTATGCACAAGGGGCTGGAGAACATACTCCAACGCCTGCATGTCGCCTACAAGGGCGCTGCAAAAATGCATTATGAAGTTAAAGATGAATATTTTGAACTTGAAATCAAGGTAAAAATTGACTGATCAGCCAATAGCCTTGTTTTTTTAACGCACATCCCTACACTAAATACACATCACCATATGAAAATACTAACCGTAAAAATTATCCTTGTTTTTGGCCTATTTAGTTTTTTGTCATCCTGGGGCCAACTCCCAGAAACAAAGACTGTAAATGGCCTGCTGGTTACCGTTGAAGATAACCTGCTCAATTCACCCCCTAAAGGCAAATATGCAAAAACTGCAGATAGCCTGGATAAGAAACTCATCAAAAACCCAAATGATACAACCAGCCTCTTCTACCGTGCACTTATCTATTACGCGCACAACCAGATGCTGGCAGAACCCTATCAAAATACCAAAGGTACACTGGAAAATCTAACCAAAGCAAAAATACAGATTGAGCAGGCCATTAAAGTTGGAATGACAGATTTCAGGGCTATACAGCTTAGGGCGCAGATCTATAATGAACTCTGCTTCCGTTTTACAGGTGATGAATCATGGATGTTCACCAAAGCACAAAAGGTCTCCAGAAAAAATTTATTCGAAAACTACAAAATTTTGGCAAACCGATATCTTGACGAACTTGCCCAACAGGATAAGAATAATGCTTACCAATACGCAAAACGAAAAGTAAGTTACGTCTACAAGCTTTAGCTTCCCTTTATCTGTTTAAATCTTTTACTTATTATAATGAATTTTATCAGCCGAATTATTTTACAAATCGAAACCGGCGAAGCTTTTTTTGCGTATAATTGTTTTGTAAGGGGTGAGAGCCTTACATCAACGATACGTTGAGAGCGTTAATGTAGATTGGGGGTAATCATTAAGTCGGTTATCCCTTTTTTTGTCTATCAGATAATGCGTGCTCCCATATCTATACTGATTTACCGCAATCTAAGGCGGCAGTCTGTTTTAGGGAGGACAAGGCGGGGTGGACAAAAACAGCTGCCGGAAACCGGGCGGGCGAAGCCCGCCGCCGGACGATTTTTAAAAACATCAGACTGGTATCTGCTGGGTTCGGAAACTGCCAAGATTAAGAAAAAAGCCACGGCTCTCTATAATCCCAATCCTTAGCATCTGCCAAAGAAAAGATGCCCCCATATTTACCAAAGCGGAATTTATAAAGAGATCCTGTTTTTCCAATGCTTCGGCAAGGGAACAACTTGGTGTATTATCTTCTTCTTTACCAAGGATCATGTTTCTATAATCCTCCAACAATGAGGGAAGAATCCCCACGGGCTGAAATTTTTTGGATTCGGGTTGCGTGACTTCGCCGATTGTCGATAAGATCATCTGTCCTGAATTCTTGCTGTTCCCAAAATCGAGCAGATAAACGGGTGAATCCCTATGCAGGTTTTTTCCGATACCGGCGCGTAACATTTCCTCTATCTCAATACGTGCAGATACGGTGTCCACGCAGGATATGGTGATATTGGCCTTTGGGTTTCTTACGGTCTGCTTTCCAAAGTAATGTGGAACAGCTTTCCAGTTTGTACCAAAAAAACGGTTAATGCGGTTTATAAGGGCTACCGCCTTATTCAGACCAATTTCATTTTCAGTAAACAATTGTCTTGCAAGATTAGCAGGCTGTACCGTATCATGGTCGAATACAGTTACCTGCAAACCGGCATGACCCAACGCATTAAGGGCTTTGTTGATCCTCGAAAGTGCGGTGAGCATCTGACTACCTGTGCCCCCTGCACCGATCAGATTGACCGAAATGGGATTTGTGGGGTTCAACAACGCAGGATATATGATATGCACCCGTTTTTGTTCATCTGTCATAGTATAATATCTTTAAGTAAGCGGCCTGTTTTTTTGAGCATACCCATTGGAAATTTTTTATTTTTAACGGTCAGTTTTTCCCAAAGCTGTACAACGTTTCCTTTCACGGGTGAACCGTCAACCAAAAGATGACTGAATGCAGAGCCAAAGTAATAATGCTCCCATTGTGCCATAAATTTTTCCAGTCGGCAGCCCTGTGGTATATTTATATCGACATTTCCCATGCATACCCTGCCATCGGGATAACAGTTAAAAAAAGGGGCATGGTATAGGGATGAGTTTAATTCGGGTCTGTCCTCTTTACCCAATGCCCATATCCAAAGTTGATTTTTTGTTGCCCTCCAAAGTAACGGAGGCAGACAGGCTTCTCCGTCTTCTATCCCCAGCTCTTTTCTGAAAAGCAGGTGCTTTCTGCGCATTGGTGTAAACCATACTGCATACGCCTCCCCCGTAGGCTCACAGTGAAGTACATTTTGGGGTATAAGCCCCTCGGGTTTCAAAAAACCCGAAGTTTTTTCGGTCGAACTTTTATTGAGCGACGCGGAAAGCCCCCTGCTCTCCCGTAAGGAAAGCGGATGGGCATTGATCGGCCTGCCATCACTGTCCATATCATAGCTTTCGACATAGTGGTCACTTTCGGACTGCGAGTGATAGAATAGTAATGCTTTATATGGCAGATAAATCTGATCAAGTACTGGTGTGATATTTTTCATGTGCAAAATCATTTAGGTTATCGGAAATTTCGTGCAACAGGTCAAAAAGTTCTGTTTCAAAACTTAAATCATGGGTGGCAACTTTTTGCGGCAAATCAAAAAGCTGAATGGTCATGGGCATATCCATTTCATTGCATTCATTCAGTTCAGCGTTCACCGAATCCATCAATTGATCAAAAAGGCAATCAGAATTGCTCCACATAAACGAAAGGTACTGGTCGATATCGATCATGTTGCGTTCTTCCTGCGGGTCTCCAAAAATACCCCCATAAATATTGTCCATCACAGATCGGGTTGGAAATTCCTGCATCAGCCTGTACAGCCTCTCCGCAGTTTTTTTAAATGCCGACTCGGATACAGAGACGGGATGAAAGTTTTTAAGCCTTTTACCAAAAAGTTTAATTTGTTTCTGGTCACAGATCTTCTTTGCAAGCCACTCACCCTTTTTTCTTATTTCCGTTACTTCTTTGAGGTAAATCTGCAATTCTTCTGCCTGATCAAAATATTCTGCCTCCGAGTTCCATTCCGCAACAATTTCATACATATATCCCAGGTAGCTGTTATTATCGGTATGATAAGGGATACCAATTATCAGATTGAGGTAGGAACAGGCGGAGAGCAACACTTCTGCCACACCTTTGCGATGTTTATCTTTTAAAAGCCTAAACAAAGGTTCAACGGGCAGATAAAAAAGTGTCATGCCCGTATCGAACCTTTTAACAGTAGCTATGCAGGCAGAACTTTCTTCAGTTGCCAATATTTTAAGGATCAGCCCGTTATCAGTTTGGTTCATCTTATCTTTTAATTCGGCAAATGCCAGTGCCATATCCTGTGGATAAGGAATATTGCGATAATCCCCCAAATCAATTCCGTAGAGGATACACAGATTTTCCACGGAGGAAAAGAAATCCCTCCGTGTTTTTTCCCTGTTTTTGAATTCTCGGGGCAGGCTTTTTATCATTGGCAGAAAACGGTGGTTTAAAAAACCATTTCCGTTAAATACCTTGGTGCAGGCTTCTTCTGATCGTTTTTTATCTCGGACAGATCGGGCGTGTAGTTTAGGTTCTGCGCAAAGCGTGCGACCTGTTGGTGCAGGTGGTACGCTTTTGAATACGGCTTGATTCTGATACATTTTATCTTCCTTTCCATTTTATCCCTTGGTTCCCAGTTTGGTGATAAACCTGTACTGTATCTCATCCCCCGTAATTTCGGGCCCCTCAATACGGGCGGTTGTCAAAATCGGGTATGTACCCGAATAAAAATCCATGACCTGTTCGGGATTGAAACTTCCCGATGGGTCTGATAGACGGATATCCTGTTCTTTTCCTTTAAGTACAAAAATCCTTGGCAAAACGGCTGAGTTTAACATATTTTATTTTTTTAGGGTTTACAATAAGGAAAGCTGTTTACTTTTCCATTCCAATTCCTTGCGGAGTTTCTCGATCTCGGCCTTTTTTTCGGGATAGCTTTCTACCTCCGGCAATAATGTCAATGCATCTGCATACTTACAGCCTGCGTTAAGCTTGGATATTTCCGACATGATGTCCTCAAATTTTCGTCGGTCGGGGCTTTGTTCTTCTCCGCTATTTAAAGCCACGTTCTTTTCAACAGGATTTACTGTCATGTTTTTTTCGGCTTTGGGCTTGGCCGCAATTTTTGCCTTAGCCTCGGCAAGCCCTTTGTTGTAGTCTGAAATATTTGCAAAAAGCATTTTGGCCTCCTGTACAGGCTCTACGAGGGAGTTGAAAATTCCTTCATCCAGTTCCTGCGGCGTTCCCCTGTAAACCATCGGGGGAAGCGGATATTTTCCGTCATTTACCTCCCTATCCTTTAACATGACCGAAACAACCATTTCATTTTCTCCGTTGAATGAAATATTGAATATCCATGAGCCAGTACCACCTAGCCGCTGTATACCTTGAAAAAAATTTGTTCTCATGACTTTATCTCCTTAATTTTTCTTAATCCTATCCCTTTATTCCTGTACAGGATTTCATACCCGTTGTTTCCTATGACATCTTTAATGATATTCTCTGCGTGTCTGATCCGTACCGCATCCCCTGCCGATATCCCCAGCTGCGAGAGATTATCAAAATGGCAAAGGGTTTGTGCGATTACCATCAACGCCCTGTATTCTGTTTTTTCTGTTAATATGCTCATGATCCTTGTTTTTTAAGGGAGCGGAAAACCGCTCCCGAATAATCAATTCAACTGAAAAGAAATATTACTACTTTTACCAAGATGCAGGCATAGGTCAAATGCTGACTGCCCCCTCTGTTTGGCTGTTCCCTCAATGATGGATTTAAATTTTGCTTCGCTGTCCTTAAACTTCCGTGCATTCTGATAATATCCGGTTACGGCATTGTATGCCCCGAAAAGTGTGCCCTTAGCGGTATCAACCAATTGCGAGGGTGCGCTCATGGCATAACCATAAACCTCATCCACTATATTTTTATACACGCTTGAAGCCTCATCGATCAGCCCTTTTTGCAGTTTGTCCAAAACCTCTTTGTTTGGAGCCATTGCAGTCTGCACCAATTTCTTTAAGTCAGCATCTGTAATCCGAACCTTTGCCCAATGATTAAAAATCTGTTCCATTTCATCACCGATCCTGCCCGAAATACCCATAAGCGTGTGTGCCTGTTTTAACCGATCATTCGCGCCCGAGGAATGACGGATCCGGACTGAACCGCTTGAGTTTTTCAAAGCGGCATTGAGCGTATTGTTGCAGACGATACGCACAGGGGTAAATGCTGCTGTGATACTACCGAAACCATCATGCGAGGTGGTCAGAAACAGATACTGTTCGATCAGGTCATCCTTTCCCACTTTGATGTAAGAGGGCAGTTTGGCTGTTATAAAAATGCGTTCCCCTTTTTTATGTAAAGCTTTACATAATAAGGGTTATGGAAAGTAAAAGATTATGTAAAGTGGATTGCACTATTATGCTGATTAGGGCTTTTTTCCGCAATCCAACTTTACATTATTAGTGCTATATAAAATGTAGGCGTTGTAGCAGCCTTAGG
>Ga0065714_10002618_pt1 | contig 39500 bp, 29 predicted proteins | sample MisRhiReplicate2_FD_59101 | JGI IMG/M metagenome (GOLD analysis project Ga0065714, IMG submission 59101) | Miscanthus rhizosphere microbial communities from Kellogg Biological Station, MSU, sample Rhizosphere Soil Replicate 2: eDNA_1 v2... | ecosystem: Host-associated > Plants > Roots >... | reverse complement strand
TTATAATTAAATTTTTCATCTTAATACTTTTTTAATGTGGATACTATACAGTTTATTTTGCAAAAAACAGCCTATGGGAATTCACCAATACATGAACTAAACCTGTGGTAGATTCAACCCCTGATGTTTGAACCAGGGTACGTGCGCCAACGTCGTTAGGAATCTCTGAGGCAACAAAAGGTTCATCAAGCGGTTTATACAAATAATTAAAATACATCACCCTTGGCAATACTGTACTATTTGAGTTGTACCCAAGATTTGGATTATCAGTTGACTCGTATGAAACTACAGCTTTAGCATTTGCTTTTTGTGTATCATATATTTTTCCATTTTCTGTCAGGTCATTATAACTCACCTGCTTTGGCAACATATAAACATCAATAGAATCAGCAAACCGCGGAAGCTCATGTTTAATAATTGAATCAACTGTCCATTTTTTTAAAGGATCTTTCTTTTGCTCCAATAGACTCCGGTAGTTACAGTATGATTGAATTGAATAATCCGTTGGAGCGAAAAATGTAACTCCCTGCTTATTGATCTTATCCTTAATCCCCGCTTTATCTACGAGTAATAATAGTGTATCAAAAAGTCCTCTACTGTTACCCTTAAGAAAATCATAAGTAGTCATATTTACCTTTGCATTGTGTAAGGTACCACCTACAAAATAATCGTTCTTTTTACATGCAGAAAAAAACAGGCCCGCAGCCACTAGAACAAATAGTATATTATATATTTTTTTCATCTTAGTTATCTTAATATTCTCCACTCGATTAATTGTTGTTCCACCATTCATTCTGAGTAAGCAACTCATCCTGTTTCAACAAGGTTCTCATATCCAATGGCCAGAAATAACCTTTTTTAGCAATACGATCTATCGTATAATCCGAAAATAGCTTAGGTAACTGCTCCATTCTGATCAAATCGAACTGAATGCATCCTTCTCCAATTAATTCACGACGTCTTTCATTTGCGATTTCATCAAATAATTCAGATCCTGTTTCTTCATAATCGGCCAAACCAGCACGTTCTCTTATCACATTTAAGTCCAACAATGCGTCACCCGTTTTGCCATTTTTATATCTGGCCTCAGCACGTAACAAATAAATATCAGCCAAGCGCAGTAACACAAGATTGTTGCTTACTACATATGAATTAGAGTTATTGGGATCAAAATAATTCACATTGGTATATTTTGTCAGTATTTTTAGACCACCCCCGCCAGCAGCATCTTCCATAATAATTCCTTTTCGTAGTTCTGGCTCACTGAATATTTCGTTTTCCAAATCGGGATTAATAGGCCATGATGAATTTACGCCATCTCGCCCTTTGATATATGGGGCAGTAAGAAATCTGGAAAAGAAGTCAGCAGTGGCCTCATTACTTATCGCATCATATTTCATATTCAATTCCAGAATGCTTTCCTGAGAATTGCCTTCCCATATTTTTTTGTAATCCTCAATTGTTTCAAGAGCCAGAGGGCTATCTTGAATCACACTATCACAATATTTCTCAGCGTTGGTATAATCCTTTTTCCAAGCATAAACATGTGCCATTAACGCCAATGCAGACATCTTATTTGCATGAGTTTTATTGGCCGAATTATCCAACATTGCTGATGCAGATTGCAAATCACTAAGACAAAACTCAAGGGTTTCGCTTTCCGGAGCTCTTCCCGCAGGTGGAATATTCTGAGGATCTTTAAAGGTAGTTTTAGTCAGAATAACATCGCCCCATACTCTTTGCATGTAAAAATACACGTACGCTCTTAAAAATTTAGCTTCCCCAATTAAACGCTTTTTCTGCTCTGCTCCTCCATCAAATTTACTATCAGGAATTCCAGGTGATTTGTCGATAATTTGATGACATTGAGTTATAATGGCATAAAATCGACTCCAGTTTTTAACAGATGACTCCAAATAAGGAGCATAATTGAAGTTAAAATGTCCAGATTCTATAAATGAAGTATAATTCCAAAAATCGCTTCCAAGTGCGAAATTGTTTGCTGCAATATCGCCAAATATAAAATAACTGTTATCGGCTCTAAAAGCATCACGTAACATACTATAGGAACCTGATAATGCCTTATCAACATTTGAACCGTCTACCCAAAATACTTCGTCATAAGTAGCATTTTCCGGAGCAAGATTTATTTGTTTTTTACAGGACAGAAGTGTGGCGGCCATTACAGCAAATACACCAATGATCCATGTCTGTTTTATATATTTTCTCATCATTATTCTAATTAAAAGATTCAATTAAAAGGTAACTTCTAAACCCAGAGTAACTTTCTTAGGTAATGGATATGATCCTCCTGAATACTCTCCCTGAGGAGTAACCAATTCAGCATCAGGAACATTAGAAGACTGAAAAGTCATAATATTATCCATAATTCCATATACACGAACACCTTTAAGACCTAATCTGCCTACCAATTTCGGATCAAGCTGATAACCGACAGTAATGGTTTTAATCTTAAAATAATCGCCCTTTTCGTTCCACATAGTACTGAATGGAAGAAACTGATAAAAATTATCAGAATATGGGCTCAGTGAAGGAAAAGCAGCTTTATAATTAGGATCAAGCGCTTTTGTTGGTGTCCAGTAATCTACCTTGCTCAAATCCGGCAAACGACTGTTTGCGAAATTTGCGATACCTCCGAAATTAAATACATTAGCATATTCGTTAGACAAAAAGGTATTGATAATATCACGTTTAAAGGTGAAAATGCCTAGCACTCCCAATGAAAATCTTTTCCAGGTAAATTCATTATAAATACCTCCTGTAAAACGAGGGTTAGGATCTCCTGTCGGAACCAAATCTCCATCCTGTGCACCTTTGTCCTCATCACTCCAAACATCATAATCACCATTAACATCTTTCCAATTCGGGAACCCAGCTTTACCTGCATAATTACCTTTGAAATAAGTGAGTACCTTACCTGTAATTGGATTAACCGGAATATCTGTCAATTGATTGTAAACACCCTGATAAAGCATTTGCGACCAACCATAAATTGGCGATCCAACAGTAAATAACAAATTCTGGTTAAAGTCTCTTGAACTCATAGAGAAGCTTCTATTCCCGAATGGCAATGAACCAATTCTGTTTTTGTTGTAGCCTAAATTTAAGTTAGTTGTCCACTGTAGCGGGCTTTCTTTACCTAAATTTCTGGTTTGAATAGATAAATCCATCCCCTCATTCAGGATATTCATTGGCACATTATAAGATAGTTTGGTATAGCCGGTATAGAATGGAAAGTCAAATTCGAAGATTGGATTCTTTGTTTCCTTTCTATAAAAATCAACTGTAACATTCAATCTATTGTCGAATAAATAGATATCTGCACCAATATTACCCTGACTTGATTTGTTCCAGGTTAAGTTTGGCAGGGTTAATGGCTTTTTAAATGAAGGCATGGCAACTGATGATCCATCATAAGTTGTTTGCGGTGTATCCCACACATTAAATGGCGCATAAAAATCTGTAGGTTGGGTTCCAGATAAGCCATAACTACCTCTTAATTTTAATTGAGAAAGCCATTTCACATCTTTTAAAAAGGTTTCATCGGATGCGATCCATCCTACAGATACAGCAGGGAAAGAACCCCATTTAGTATCCTTACCAAATCTTGATGAGGCATCAGTACGATATGACGCACTCAGCAAATACCTTCCTAAATAATCATAAGAAAGCTGACCTGTAAAAGAAAGCATTGCTGATTTTTTAAGATTGGATGAACCAAAAACATCTCTTTGAGGAGAACCTTGCACTACATGAATATCATCTGTAGGGATATTTGATCCATAAGCATACGTTCGTTTAACATTGGTAAAATCAAACGACTGAATACCTACAAGGTTTAAATTATGCTTACCCTCATCAAATGATTTATTGTAAGAAAGTACGTTTGCTAAATAATAAGAACTATTAATATTGTGGTCGCTTTCAGCAAATGAAACACCATTTGCATCTAGTTCCTTTGGCTGAAAACGATCTCTATTATCCAGCAAAGCACTTACAGAACCTTGTAGGGAATATCTAAAACCCTTGAATAGATCGACATCTGTTTGAGAATAAAAACTGATCTGATCAGTCTGGTTATCATCCCTTAATTTATCATATTGTCCGTAGTAGAAATCATAATCTGCATCGGCTAATTTGACAAATGATGCGGGCATTGAGCTTGCACTGATTGGAACAATTTGGTCAATCCCCCTTCCTAGTCCTCTTTTCCTATTCATTCTAGAGGCCGAAACCACTAAATTAGAGGTCGCTTTTGGTGATAACTTAAAGTCAAAATTTCCACGCATGGAGTACCGATTGAAACCAGTATTTCTAACAATACCATCTTCATCATAATAATTAACAGACAGTCTATAGTTCATAATGTCTGTACCTGCGGAAATGTTCACGTCATAATTACTTACTCTTCCTGATTTGTAAAACAAGTCCTGCCAATCGGTTGCATTGTTATAACTTGGATTTAAACTATCCGTAAGCATTTGAGGAATATTTGCCAATTGAGCAAAAGTTCCATACTCATTTATAAGACCCATTTTTTGACGACGTTCCTCTGCTCCTGCAACTGTACGCTGCAATTCAGGGCGTTGGGTTACCCCTGTATAATAGGATAAGCGAACTATCGGACTACCCGACAGTCCTTTTTTTGTTTTTATGACAATAACTCCATTTGCACCACGCGAACCCCAAACTGCTGTAGCTGCTGCGTCTTTTTGTACCACAATGCTCTCAATATCGTTTACATTGATACCCGCAATTGCATTACTTCCGGTTGCATTAGATCCGGCAAGATCCGTAATCGAGATAGGAATACCGTCAATTATATATAGTGGAGAGCTTAGCGTATTTGCCAGGTCGATCTCAGAATTAAGATCTGTAGATATGGTTGTATTACCCCTAATTGTAAAAGTATTTCTTGCTCCAGGCTCACCTGTAAAATTTTGAATATTGACACCTGCGACCCTACCTTGCAATAAGGATTCGAAACTAGGTGCCGGCAAATTTTCAATCTGTTTACCAGTTATCATCTGTACCGCACTTGTAGTTTTCCGCAAAGATTGCTTCTGGTAACCAATGATAACAGCATCCTTTAAGATAGTTTCATTAGGCTGCATTTTTATGGTAAAAGATTTTTCTGATCCTACTTTTATCGTTTGACTATTGTACCCAATAAATGACACAACAATAGACGATTCTGCACCAGCAACACTCATATTAAATTCACCCTTACTGTTGGTTTGAACGGCATTACCAGTCACACCTAGTTCTCTAACAGAAGCAGCAATTAAAGGTTGTCCGGTTTCATCTAAAACTCTTCCTGAAATAGAAATAGCCTTAAGAACTTCATCCAACAATGTTACCTTCTTTTCACTAACAATAATTGTTTTGGTATCTAATGAATATTCAAACGGCTGATTAACAAAGCAAAGCCTTAATGCGTCATCTAATGTTGCATCGTGTACTTTAATGGTTATTGGTTTTGCATTACTAATATCTGTTGCAATAAATACCAGATCGTAATTAGTTTGTTTGGTTATAGCTTTTAAAACCTTTTTCAGTGACACATTATTCTCAGACAATGTAACTTTCTTCTGAGCATATCCCGAAGCACCCGCCTGTAAAAAGGCTAACATGATTAAGATTGTCGTAAGTTTTATAGTCAATAGAATTTTCCTTATCGTACAGGCCATCCCGTACGAATTAAAGTGATAGAATTTCATACATTTGATAAGTTTTGGTTTAGTGAAAATGAAATCAGTGTCCAAGCCGCTTCATCTTCATGTTTAGTTGAATTTATTGTGATAAACAATATATTTAGAACCTAATCCTGACTACATAAACCGGTAGCGCTCTAATGCTTCCGGTTTTTTAGTTAGATTGTGCTAGTAAACGTTATGGCATAGCTACAATCCTCCTTTCTTCAACTTTAAATTTTATTTTTTTGGTTAATTGTAATACTCTGAGTACCTCTGATAGATTCTTTGACATAGATATTGTGCCCCCAATCTTTACACCATCCAATTTTTTATCACATACGACTTCTACATCATACCATCGGGCTATCTTATTAAGCGCAGTACTGACCTCTTCATCTGGAAATAAGAAATATCCATTTTTCCAGGCAATTGCTTCTTCCACATCAACCTGAGCCACCTCAAAACGATCAGCTATTAATTTAGCTTGCTGACCAGGCCGAAGTAAGTTGCCTGTTTTATCATTAAGCAAACCAATCTTTACACTCCCCTCCAGCAGGGTTGTAATGGTTTCAAGCTGGTCTTTGTATGCATTGATATTAAAATGTGTCCCCAGAACTTCAACCTGCTGTTTATTGCTAATAACCCTGAATGGTTTATCCTTGCTCTTAGCAATTTCAAAATAAGCTTGCCCCGTTAATTCAACCTTACGTTCATTTTTGCTAAATTTAGTTGGGTATCTTAAACTAGAGGCTGCATCAAGCCATACCTTACTCCCATCAGGTAATGTGATTTGATACTGACCACCCTTAGGTGTTTCTATTGTGTTATAAGTTGTCTCTTGTTCTTCTGTCCCCTCAGAAGTTGAGTTCACAATATAATGTAAATGTCCATTTGCTGTTTTGACAATCTTAAGTCCTGCCTGTTTAGCAACCTCACCATTGCCAAGATCTGTTAAATTAACTTTAGATCCATCAGCAAGCGTTAGCACAGCTTTGTTTCCACCTGGCCTTATATCTTTAGCAACATTAAATTTATGTTCTTGTAAATCATCTTTATTTTGTTTTGTAAAATAAAGATACCAGGTTACTGATAGTGTGACCAATATCAGTGCAGCTACAGATATATATGACCAGAGAATAATTCTACGTGGTTTATTCCCTGAATCCAACATTCCAAAAATTTCATTAATGTCAGATTCAAGTTCTGACTCAGACAGTATTTTAGGATTTTCCACCTTATACTGAAGATACCAGGATTCAACCAAAGATTTTTCATCTTCAGTGCAGGTTCCCTCCTGGTATCGCTTTAATAATTGCTTGATTTCTAAAGGTTGCATAATTAAGTTTAGCGTTAATTAAAATAAAGACAGTTATTCCGGACCTTGGGCCCAGATTAAAATGAAATAATTTTAAAAAGTTGACAAAAGTTAACTAAAGACTCAGAAACATCAAAGATCCTAACTTCAGTTTAAGGACCTTTAATGCATTATTCACCTGATTTTTGACAGTTTTTTCAGAAAGGTCCAACTGTGTTGCAATTTGTTTATGTGAAAGATTGGCCTTACGGCTCAACTCAAATACTTGTCTCATTTTAGAGGGCAAACAAGCAATTTCTTTCTCGATTAAAACCTCCAAATCTTTTTCTCTTACACGGTGGTCTGTAATTGATTCAAATTTACCGGCAAATCCCTGCAGGGATACAATATAATTGGATTCAACTTGTTTATGGGAAATGATATTGAGAATCCGGTTTCGAACTGCACCATAAAGATAGCCAGACAAGGTTGTGTTAATTGAAATGCTTTCGCATTTTAACCATAAAGCAACAAACATTTCCTGTACTGCATCCTTCGCTTCTTCACGATCCTGGAGTTTGGAAAAAGCATGACTATACAACACTCCTGTATAGCGTCTGTAAATTTCTGTATAAGCGGCTCTGTCTTTTACCTTCAATAAAGAAGTTAATTCTGTATCAGAAAATCTGCTGTAAGCTGACATTGATTATGATCCCCCTTATACTAATGTAACAATAATTTTAAGTAGACCTAGTGCCTCCAATAAAAAACATTCTCCCTCTTCAAAAAGCACAAAATGCTTAAAACCCTTATTTAGTGGTTACTTATTATAATCTAATGTATGTCCTGTTTGCACTTTTTTCAGAAAATATCTCTACGCAAACGGTTGCACAAGGATCTATTACAGTAAACTTTCCAGAGCTTTTTATTCTATCAAAGAAAAAATAATAATATTTATAAGTAAAAAAGGCATTAGAACCCACATCTACCTATTTCTCAGGCCTTAGGGACTTAAGCCGTTAAATAAATTATTGCGCAAACGGTTGCGGAACAAAAAAACTTGTTAAAACACTTAATCTCTCCACAGATATGGAAAAAGCAGTAAGGTTACCGCAGCAACCAGTGCATTTATGATTAAAAGCAGACCGATCTCATCCAAACTTACACTTCTGTCCAGTCCATCAATTGCATTTTTGGTCAGTTTAATCAGCACAATCAGCACCGGTATGATAACCGGAAAGCTCAATATGGCCATCAGCATACCGCCATTACCTGCTTTTGAAGCTATTGCCGAGATCATTGTAAAAATGGTTGAAAAACTTAAGCTCCCCAATACAGTTGCCACGATGTAAAGTCCAATATCCTGAGGCACATAATCAAATACCATCATATAGAAAAACAATGCAATAAGGGTAAGTAGCATCATCAAAAGGACATTATAAATTGTTTTTGAAATGATGAGTGCCAGAGGACTTGCAATGGTATAAATATACAGCTGCTGACCTTTACTTTCGTGTAAAAACCCTTTTGAAACCGCGTTTATTGAAGCAAACAGCATGATGATCCAAAACAATGCATTCCAGGTAACCGGAACAATGCTCACGAAAGAAAGGAAACAAACAAAAACGGTTGACACCACATAAAGCAGAACGCCATTAAGTGCATATTTCGAACGCCATTCCAGCAGTACCTCTTTCTTAATTAAATATTTTACCTGGTGTAGTAATTGCATGTTGTGGCAAAGATAATTTTTAATCGCTTATTTTCGAGCTATATGAATGTTTTGTAAACTAAATATGAATAATATTGTAGTAGAGAATGAACCCTGAGTCATGAATGAATATCTAGATATCATATTAAGAAGCCTTGCCGTTTATGCTTTTATGCTTGTGGCAATACGCATATCGGGCAAAAAGGAGCTTTCGCAGCTCAATACTACCGATGTGGTACTGATTTTACTCATCAGTAATGCTGTTCAAAATGCTATGGTAGGCAACAATACAAGCCTTTTGGGTGGCTTAGTTGCAGCAGCAGTGCTGTTTGCTTTAAATTTTGCTTTAAAAAAGCTCATGTTTAAAAGCAAAAAGCTGAGAGACCTTATCTCTCAGCATCCTGAAATCCTTATCCATAATGGTAAATTAAATTTCGACAAACTTGGCAAGTTGGACATCACCAACGAGGAGCTTGAAGAAGCCATGAGGGAACATGGAATTGAAAAATACAAAGACGTAAAACTTGCCATTCTTGAAGTAGATGGGAATATCAGCATCATCAGTGGTGATGAGCAACTGAAACACACCCAATTTAAAAGAAAAAGAAAACACAAATCACTTGGTGATTTGAATTGACAACCTCTTCTACTTACTTAACTTCTGCAACTTCACTTACCAAAACAACCTTTGGTTTTCTTACCGTAATGAGTATAAATGCTCCGGCAGCAATAACATACCAGCCCCATTTATATTTTACCATGCCGGCGCCAAAATTGATCAGCTTTGTAAAATGGAGAAAACTAAATGAATCGTGTGCTTTAAAATATATACCTGCCAAAGTGATCAGCGTTAAAACAACTCCGCCCCAACCGGCAAGCTTAATTAGTCCGGCTTTATTTGCAAATGCCCCGATTAACCCAATGACTACCAATACATAAAAAGCAATGGCCAGCCTTTGGTCAATATCAAAATAATTCCAGTTCCCAACAATTGGAATACGCATCAGCGGACACATCCCTCCTACGGCCATAATTACTGACCCTATAATTCCTTGCAGTCTCATTTTACTTATCCCTGAGTATTGATTCCCATTTTGTCAGCAAAATGTGCGCAATAATCACGCAAATCTTCTACGATAAGGGTTTCACCGGTAGCCTTTAAAAAACTATCACCCATAGTTTGCAGCGTTTCATAAAAAAATCGCTTCATCTCATCAACAGGCATATCTTTAGTCCAAAGATCAATACGCATGGAGTTTTTATAGTTATGATCCCATAATGCAAGCATCATAGACTTAACCGGAACTTGCTCCTGAGTTTGTGCATCTGTAGATTCCCAAAGGATATTATCAGGAACATTATTGTCATCTAACTGAACGGTGATTTTGATTTCTGCTTGCTTCATTAACTTATACTAGCTTTGATTATAAATATTAAAATGGTGATGAAAATAACTAACACGCCTTCTACAACCCAGAGTTTTTTGAGGTTCAAGATAAACCTTCTAAAAATCTGATCGGAGATGAAAGCAACCACTGAGGCCAAAAAACTAAATCCTGCAAGAATCCCAGTAATATCTACATACTTAGCATTCCCCTCCTCTTTCTTATTGATTAGCAGCAGTACCGCGATAACCAGACAAATGGCTGAAACAATATTAAGGGGTGTCAGTTTTACTTTCAATGTCTTTAACTATTTTTTGAATTTCTTCTTTTTCCACGCAGGCTGCTTATTTGTTTTATTTCTTGCAGCAGCTGCAATTGCGGCAGCATGTTTTTTCTCATGGAATGCACCTTTAAAATCAGGATCTTCTTTACGCTTTTGGTCGTCAATTGCACGATTTATAGCTTGTTTCTCCTCATAAGGTGTTTCTTCCACAAAAACTTCCGGTGGCAAAGGTACAACAGGGATCTCCTGTCTTATTAATTTTTGTATTTTCTCAATGTAATATTTTTCGGCAGGCGTATAAAAAGTAAGCGCATCTCCTTTAGCATATGCTCTTCCTGTACGACCAATTCTATGTACATAATCTTCAATGATGATAGGTACATCAAAATTGATTACATGACTTACTTCCGAGACATCAATACCTCTTGATGCCACATCGGTTGCCACCAATACTCTGATGCTACCTTCTTTAAAATTATTTATAGAGTTAATTCTTGTATTCTGACCCTTATTGGCATGAATTACCCTTACAGCCTCTGGACCAAACCTTCGCTCAATGAAACTAAAAATATTATCGGCTACAGTTTTAGTTTTACAGAAAATGATCAGTCTTTTAAATTCCTCATCATTTTTCATTAAGTGTTGCAGCAGGTTAATCTTGGTTTTAAAGTTCGGCACTTCGTACAAAGTTTGTGTAACCGTTGCCGCTGGTGTTGCCTGCTCTGCTACCTCAATTATAGTTGGGTGCTTTAAAAAGTCGCCCGCAATCTTTTGCACAAGGTTACTCATCGTAGCAGAGAACAAAAGGTTTTGTCTTTTTCGAGGTACAACCTCTAAAATTCTATGAATAGAGCCAATGAAGCCCATATCCATCATTTTATCAGCCTCATCCAGCACCAAAAACTTTAGGTATTGGGTATTGATATGACCTGCCAGATAAATATCTAAGAATCTTCCTGGTGTAGCTACAATAATATCCACGCCGGCTTTAATCTGTTCAATCTGAGTTTTAGGCCCAAGTCCTCCATAAACAACAACAGTACGCAGGTCCGTATACTTAGAAAAAATCTGAATATGCTCTGTAATCTGCATTGCAAGCTCTCTTGTTGGAGCTAAGATCAATGCACGAGCTGAATCACCCTGTGCATATTTCAATTGCATCAGAATAGGCAAAACATAAGCAGCAGTTTTACCGGTCCCGGTTTCGGCAATACCGAAAATATCCTGACCGGATAATACAGGGGCTATTGCTTTTTCTTGTATTGGAGTTGCAACAGTAAATCCTGCATCGGCAACAGCATTTAAAATCTGTCGATTAAGATTAAACTCTTCGAATTTTTTGGGCATTCGGCAAAAATAGTCAAAATTTGTTTACCGGCCTGTCATTTTTAGGTGGCGCCTTATTCCCGCTGCTGTTTTTATTGTGAGCATAGCGGCATCAAAGAAATTTTTATTTAAGTTTGACACCATGAATACCATACTGATAAAAGCTGCTTCAATCGTAAATGAAGGCCGAATAGTAGTCGCCGACGTACTCATCAAGGCTGGATTTATTGAAAAAATTGCACCAAACATTGATGAACCTGCCGATCAGGAAATCAATGCTGAAGGATTACATCTCTTTCCTGGAATGATTGATGATCAGGTTCATTTTAGAGAACCTGGCCTTACAGACAAGGCAGATATTTTTTCTGAAAGTATGGCAGCAGTGGCAGGTGGGATAACTTCCTTTATGGAAATGCCTAACACAATTCCAAACACATTAACGCAAGAATTACTTGCGGATAAGTATCAGATTGCAGCTGAAATGTCGCTTGCTAACTACTCCTTTTTTATGGGGGCATCAAACACCAATATTGAAGAGGTATTAAAAACTGATCCGAAAAATGTTTGCGGAATTAAAGTTTTTATGGGTTCATCAACCGGTAATATGTTGGTTGATAATGAAACGGTTTTAGAAAACATTTTCAAAGAAGCCCCAATGTTGGTCGCAACTCATTGTGAGGATGAGGCAACCATACGCGCCAACATGGCCTTATATAAGGAAAAATATGGCGAGCATATTACCATTGACATGCACCCTCTGATCAGAAGTGCTGAGGCTTGCTATACCTCTTCTTCTATGGCTATTGAACTGGCAAAGAAACACGGAACCCGTTTACACATCTTACACATATCAACTGGTAGAGAGGTTGCGTTGTTTGACAACATAACTCCTTTAAAAGACAAAAAAATTACTGCAGAAGCTTGTGTTCATCACCTTTGGTTTGATGACAAAGACTATGCTACCAAAGGAAACTGGATAAAATGGAACCCTGCGGTAAAAACAGCTGAAGATAAAGATGCCATTTTAAAGGGGGTCCTTGATGATTACATCGATATTATAGCTACTGACCATGCTCCGCATACCATAGCTGAAAAGGAACAGTCTTACCTGAAAGCTCCATCGGGCGGGCCATTAGTTCAGCACGCGCTGCCTGCTTTATTTGAAATGTATCATCAAAAAAANATCACCTTAGAAAAGATCGCTGAAAAAACGGCGCACAATGTTGCTACTTGTTTCAATATCGACAGAAGAGGCTTTATCAGAGAAGGTTATTGGGCAGATCTTGTANTGGTAAACTTGAATGATCCATTTAAAGTAACNCGACAAAACGTACTTTACAAATGTGGATGGTCACCTTTTGAAGGTCAAACCTTCCAGGCAGAAGTAACGCACACCTTTGTATCGGGTAATCTTGCTTATCAAAAAGGAAGATTCATGACTAGAGAAAACGGAAAAAGATTAGCCTTCAACAGGTAATGAATGCAGCTTATAAACCTGAAATACGGAAGGCTGTTATTCTGCTGTCTCTTTCAGTAATTGTATTTTTAGCTGGTTTTTTCAGTCAACTTATTGAAAACATTTACTCCGAAGGGTTTTATCAGATCAGCTCTGTTGTTCAGCGCTTTATAAGCTCATTAGTTCCTTTTGCACTCGGTGATTTTCTTTATCTGCTGCTTGTTTTATTTGTTTTAAGAAGTTTATTTCTATTCTATAAAAAGATAGCAGGTAAATCACTAAGAAGCGCAGACAGGATAAAAGTACCATTACAGGTAGTCAACTTTGTGCTGATTCTTTACTTACTTTTTAAAATCCTTTGGGGCTTAAACTATGCTAGACCTTCTGTTTCAAGTCAGCTGGGTATAAGCGATGAAAAATACAACACTACGGAACTGGTTTTGCTTGGAAAATTCTTTATCAGCAAACTGAATCACCTTCAAAAAGTCCAAAAAACGAGATACAGTATTGCCGAATTAGAAACTAAAGCAAAAGCAGGATATGATAAAATGGAACAAAAAAATTCCATTTTCAAATACCATAACCCAGCAGTAAAGCCTGTTTTAAACAGTTGGATAATTACTAAAATTGGTATTGAAGGATATTACAATCCACTTTCGGGAGAAGCCAATGTAAATACGAGATTACCTGCAATTTCTTTACCATTTGTTACCTGCCATGAAATAGCACATCAGCTTGGTGTTGGCCGTGAGGATGAGGCAAATCTTATCGGTTATTTGGTTGCTACCAATAGTCCTGATCCGAATTTTCAGTATTCAGCCTCCTATGCAATGTTAAAAAGCATTCTTTTTGAGATCAGGATTAAATCTCAGGATGATTATGATGCCCTATATGCTACCATTAATGCAGGAACGATACAGGATTTTAAAAACGACCGGGATTTTTGGCGCAAGTATAATAATGAAATGTTTGGATACCTCGATGTTGCTTTCGACAGGTTTTTGAAACTGAACAATCAACAGAAAGGTACAGATAGTTATCAAGATATTGTTCTTTGGCTTTATAACATCCATAAAAAGGAACTTCGAAATCAATAAAAGGTCATAATAACTTCATTAGCTGCAAACAAATTCATTCTAATTAAGAATTACCTTAAAACATTCCTAAATTTGCCAAACTATGGCAAAAATATCAATCAACCTGGCAACAGGCTCATTGCAACAAGAAGAGATCATCGTTGGAATTGATTTAGGAACAACCAACAGCTTGGTTGCCTTTATCGATCCTGATAAAAACCCTAAAGTGATAAATGACACTGGTAAAGGTTTATTGGTTCCCTCTGTTGTACATTTTAATGCGCAAGGTGATGCTTTAGTTGGTAATGAAGCCAAAGCGTTTTTAATTACTGATCCTTCAAACACCATATTTTCGGTTAAACGTTTATTGGGAAGATCCTACAAAGATGTAGCCAGTCATCAGGATACCTTCTCTTATAAAATAATTGATGATGAGAATGATGCTCTGGTAAAAATTAAAGCCGGCGACAAATTCTACACCCCAATTGAATTATCTGCTGAGATATTAAAAGAGCTTAAAGCCAGAGCAGAACACGCACTTAAAACTCCAGTAAACAGAGCAGTAATTACTGTTCCTGCATATTTTAATGACAGTCAGCGACAAGCAACCCGCGATGCAGGTAAACTGGCAGGTCTTGATGTTTTAAGAATTGTAAACGAGCCTACTGCGGCTAGTTTGGCGTATGGATTAGGCATAGACCCTACCCAACAAAAAACCATAGCAGTTTATGATCTGGGTGGAGGTACTTTCGATGTATCTATACTTTCTATTCAAAACGGAATATTTGAAGTATTGTCAACAAATGGCAATACCTTTTTAGGAGGTGATGATTTTGACCGTGCTATAGTTCATTACTGGATAGAAAAAAACAAATTAAACAAAGAAGATCTTGCTGCTGATTCAAGCCTAATGCAAGCCCTAAGGCTAAAAGCGGAAGAAGCTAAAAAAGCTTTAACCACTCAAAACCTGTTTAATGAAAAACTTGCCTATGGCAAGTTCAACGAAGTTAACCTTGGTGAAATCTGGTGCACGATAGATAAACAAACTTTTGAGCAATTGATTGCAGCTAAAGTTGAAGAAACCATAAACTCATGTAAGCAGGCCTTAAGCGATGCTAAATTAACGATAGAGCATATTGACGAGGTAGTACTTGTCGGAGGCTCTACCCGCACTCCTTATGTTAAAAAACAGGTTGCTGATTTCTTTGGCCGCATACCTCATGATCAGATTAACCCTGATGAGGTAGTTGCATTAGGAGCAGCTATACAAGCTGATATTCTTGCCGGAAACAGATCTGACATCCTTTTGCTTGACGTAACGCCTTTATCATTAGGAATTGAAACTATGGGCGGCTTAATGGATGTAATTATCCCAAGAAACGCCAAGGTTCCTACAAAAGCAGGTCGACAATATACCACTTCTATTGATGGACAAGTAAACATGAAAATCTCTGTATTTCAGGGAGAGCGTGACCTGGTTCAGGAAAATAGAAAACTGGCTGAGTTTGACCTTAAAGGTATTCCATCTATGCCGGCTGGTTTACCGAAAGTAGACATCAATTTCCTTTTAAATGCTGACGGTATTTTAACCGTACAGGCTATTGAATTACGCTCCGGTGTAAAACAAGAAATAGACATTACTCCTAGCTATGGTCTTACTGATGAAACTGTAGAAAAAATGCTAATTGACAGCATTACACATGCAAAAAGCGATGTCGCACAAAGAATGCTGATTGAGGCCAGAAGTGAGGGTGAACAATTGGTATACACTGCTGAACGTTTTATTGAAAAACATGGAACTTTCCTTACCGCAGACGAAATAACGAACACCAATATTCATATTGCTGCACTTAAGCAAGCACTTGATAAAGCAGATAAAGATGATATTCTTAAGAAAGCAGATGAATTAAATGAATTTACACGTCCATTCGCTGAACGTGTTATGGACGTCGCAGTTTCCTCTGCAATGAAAGGGAAAAGTATAGACAAATAACCACCTTAAAGGTTTCTTTATATAGTTTTACGGAAATAAAATACACTTTTATTTCCGTAATTCTTGTTACAACGTTAATGCTATTTAGTTCCTGGGCTTTCTTTGCCCAGGTCAAAATTAACGAACTAGCAGTTTTCACCCTTCCCTCAGGTATTAGTCGATGCTATAAAGCGAATACACAGTAGATCTGTGAACATGCAGTTGACCCTGATAAACGCCAGTATGCAGGCACAACAGAAGCGATCACAAACTTGTAAATGCCTGTTAAAGCAAAGATTCTTTAAAATTTCGTTTTTACTCAGCTTATCTGACTCACGATACATAAACAATTTTGTAACGCTATTGCTTTACTTTTGAGTAGACTTAATGTTGGTGAAATTTGAAAGTCTAACTTTCAGATTCCACAGTACCCTCCCTATCCATCTGACAGTTCAAATGAGATATTGGCGATTTTAAAATCATCTTTTTATAAAAGATGATTACATACATAATCGTCTTTCATAAAAAGACAATGCTTATGCTATTTTATCAGTTTGCTCTTCAGCGACAACTTCTTGTTTTACTTCTTTCTTTTTAAACTTAGATTTTAAAGCTGCAAAAACAGCCGGGAAGAAAGTAACCACAGCAATCACTACGATTACGATATCAAAATTGTTTTTAACTACGGGAATCTGACCCAATAAAAATCCCGCAAGTAACAAGCTGGCTATCCATGCTACACCGCCAATGATGTTAAAGAGGGTAAATCTTCCGAAAGGCATTTTTGCCACACCGGCAACAAATGGAGCAATGGTTCTAAAAATAGGTAAGAAACGACTGAAAATGATTGCTTTACCACCATGCTTTTCAAAAAAGATATGTGATTGATTGTAATATTCGAGTTTTAATATTTTGTTGCTCTCCTTAAAAACCTTCACCCCAAAATAACTGCCCAATTTATAATTTAAGGAATTACCTGCAATAGCGGCGATAATTAGTAGAATTAACATCACCCAAACGCTTAAGCCCGTGTTACCACCTGCAATTAAAGCACCCATAGCGAATAGCAAGGAATCGCCCGGTAAAAATGGGGTAACGACAAAACCTGTTTCGGCAAAAATGATTAAGAATAGAATGGCGTAAGTCCAATTCTGATAATCTCTAATAATCTCCTCCAGATGTTTATCGATGTGAAGAAGAAAGTCTATTAAGAAAGTGAAAAATTCCAAGTTTTATAAATTAAGCCCAAAAATAAAAATATCATGGCAATAACCATGATATTTTTAACCTTAGTAATGTCATTTAATTAATTATTGTGCGATAATATGACCCGTCAACTCAGTTGCAGATGCACCATCAACCCATATGGTATAGTTTTTATCAGCAAGAAAGGCTCCTCCAATCTCAGGTGAGGTAGTAACGCCAGTAGCTTTGAATGTAAACTTGGTAGTTGGATCCACATCGATATAAGATGAGGCACTTCCAAAAGGTATTCCAGTTAAAAGATCCTTAGTTGCCGATACAACTGAAATTGAATTATTTAAAAGATAATTCAAATGAATAAACCTAATCCTTGCTTTACCCGAAACCAATGATGGTTTCATGTCATCATTAATAATTGTTGCCACAAGTGATTCCTGAAGTGTTGTCGGATTTTTTACTTTGATGTAAAAAGTTGTTGCATAAACACCGATTGGAACACCTACAAGCTGCGTAGCAGCATTAGCTTCTCCACTTACCACACCAGCATCTGCAAATGCAAATTGACTACTTCCGGAAGTTACGGTAATGTATGGGGTAGCTTCGCCATAAGCAATCGCGGCAGCATTTCTTTTAGTTCCATTTAAGTAAAACTCTTGCGCATTTGATCCTTTTACGGTATTTACAGCCTTAATATATGCATCTCCAACCGGTTCTGGTTTAGGCGCCTTAAAGCAGGAGCTTAAAAAGAGAACACCTAGAGTTAGACATACAAAGAATGATTTTTTCATGGTAGTATTTTTAAACTTAAAACAATGCTAATATAAACAGCAATGACTCGGTCAAAAACCAAGCCATTACAAATATTCTAATGCGTATTAATTATAGTTATTCAACATTACCGGCATAACCAGCATCAATACATCTTCATTCTCATCATTGGTTTGTGGAATTAACAAACCTGCGCGATTTGGTGTGGAAAGTTCTAAGGTAACTTCTTCTCCACTCAAATTACTCAACATTTCAATTAAGAAACGTGCGTTAAATCCAATCTCCAAATCTTCACCTTCGTACTGACAGCTTAAACGCTCATGTGCCTCATTAGCAAAATCTAAATCTTCAGAAGAAATGTTTAATTCGCTTCCATTGATTTTTAATCTCACCTGGTGGGTTGTCTTATTCGCAAAAATAACTACCCTACGTAGTGTATTTAAGAATAAAGCCCTATCAATCACCAGTTTATTAGGATTATTAGCAGGTATAACTGCTTCATAATCAGGATAACGCTCGTCGATTAAACGACAAACCAGGTTTATATTTTCAAATTTAAAGAAAGCACTTGTTGCGTTATAATCAACAGATACATTCACATCTGTTGAAGGTAAAGCTGCTTTCAATAAAGTTAAAGCCTTTTTAGGAAGAATAAAAGAAGAAGACTTATCCGCCTTGCTATCCATACGTCTGTATCTTACCAATTTATGAGCATCGGTTGCTACAAAAGTGATGTGTTCTTCAGACAATTGACAGAAAACACCAGTCATTGCCGGTCTCAGCTCATCATTACTTACCGCAAAAATAGTTTTGGTAATCGCCTCAGTTAAAACTGAAGCAGGCAGGTTTACTGATGAAGCATTTTCAACTACAGGGATTTTTGGAAAATCGTCTCCATTTTCACCACTTAGTTTGTATTTACCATCTCCTGCGCTTATCTCGATAGAGAATGATGCGTCATCGATATTAAAAGAAATAGGTTGATCTGGCAACGTTTTTAAAGTATCTAACAATATTCTTGCAGGTACAGCCACTTTACCGCCCTCTTTAGATTCAACAGCCAAAGAAGTGGTCATGCTGGTTTGTAAGTCCGTTGCAGATATCGTTAAATTTCCGTCTTTAATTTCAAATAAGAAATTTTCCAGTATAGGCAAAACAGTACTGCTGCTTGAAGCGCCATTTACTGTTTGCAAATGTTTTAATAACGTTGATGTGGATACAATAAATCTCATAGTATGATCTTGTCAGTTCTCAAAAATATAAAAATTACCTTGCATACTTATGCTTGCGGTAATAATGTTGAAAAATCGCCAACGATATTAACAATAGTAAAGGAAAAACAACATTAATTAACTGCCATTGCAACTTTTCGGTACGCAAACGTAGCTTATCCAACAGTCTGATCTTAACTTCTTTATTACGTAAAGAGATCAAATTGTCGTCATTAGATAAAAAGTCTGCAATATTTAATAACAATGCCTTATTTCCGTAATTTCTTTCTGTATATCTGTCAAATCCCAATGGAAAAACAGAACCATCTCTGGTACTTATCTGATTTTTGAAGATATCTCCATCTCCAATTACAATCATTTTAGTAGGCTTACTTTCCGAAGGGAGGTTATACTGTCCGCTAATTCCGGCAGGAACAGACCTATTCAGAAATACTGAAGGAAATTTCCCTTCGATAAGCACTCCAACGGTGTGCGGAATACTGGCATATTCACGAGGGTCAGGCTGTTCTGCAACCATTTGCAGCGATAACAGCTTAGGTGTATTGTGTATTTTATTGTAAGCAGAACTCTGCAAAATCACCTTTTTATTCAGCCCCTTTACTCCTATTGTATCAACAGTGCTTACAAACTCACTTCTTATCCCATCAATATTTTTCACCAAATTATTTGAAGTATCAGGCATCAGTATTGGATAAAATACCCATGGTGCCATTTGAATTTGGCCTTGTGCCCCACCCATACTTAAAGGAATTTCAGCACAATTGGCATCAGCAATCAGGTTATAATTCACTCTTGCGCCATACATGAACAACATGTCATCAAGATTCAATTTTTTATTGAATGCCAACTGTTCACCTGCACCTCTTAAACTATCCAGACTGGCACTAACCTGATCAATAGACCAAACTACCCTGCCTCCATTCATTACAAAATAATTGATCTTGTATTTTTCGGCTTCTGTAAATTCTTTTTCAGGTTTGGCAATCACCAATACTTTCAATTTATCCAATCCTGCCTTATCAATCTGATTCAGGTTTACCCTGCCAACATCGTAACTTTCAGACAAAGTTTTTATCGCATCACTCAAATACAGATCGGAGAGTTCCCCATTTCCTTCGGTAAAACCTATCCTTGGGTGCGCCCCACTTAACACTTTTTGGATTGCTGAGGTAAATAGGTATTCAAGGTTCTGAATAGAATTATTGATGTTCTCTTCGTAATTACCTGATGCATCCAAATTTTGCAATAACTTTACCGGTAGCTGATGGTCATTACCTTCGACCAATGCCATTGGAAATATGGTTTTCTGTGCAAATCCATTATCATTCTTAATGTTTAAAGTAGTAGGCTCTATTCCTAGCTGATATAAGTGATTGATAACGGTATCCTGATCAGCACCTGATAATCCTGAGACCGGATCAACGAATTCAATGTTAACAGCTGTACCTGCATATGCTTTATAATCTGTCAGCAGGTCTTTTGTTGCATTTCTTAACCGTTTAAAAGCAGCAGGCAAATCGCCATTTAAAAAAACCGTAATGGTTATTGGTTTTGCAGCCTGTTTTAAAATTGCTTTAGATTTGGGGGTTAGCGTAAATCGCTTCTCTTTTGTGAAATCTATCCTTGTATAAATGTATTGTGCAGCTACATTTAGTAGCATTAAACCGATCACAAAAACCAGTAATCTTACCATTTTATTCCCTCTCAGCTTTACCACTTTCTACCTCCTATCACCAGCTTGGTAATCCCCAAAAAGAACAGTACAAAAGAGACAAAATAAACAAGGTCCCGGGTATCTAAAACTCCCCTGCTTATGGATTGGTAGTGTTCATTTATACTTAGGCTTAGAAAAATGGCTTCCAAATATCGCATAGCGAAGATCTTACTTAAAGCATCAAAACCGCTATAAGCTATAAAGCAGATGAATACTGCAACAGCAAAGGCAATAACCTGATTTTTGGTGATTGATGATGCAAATATTCCAATACTCACAAAAGAACTTCCAAGTAGCAACAATCCTAAATAAGACCCGATTACTGCACCTGTATCAATATTTCCAACCGGCATGCCCAGTTTATAAATAGAATAGTAATAGATTAGTGTTGGTATTAAGGATAACAACACCAAAACCAAGCATGCACAATACTTAGCCATAATGATCTGCCAATCTGTTAAAGGCCGCGATGCCAGTAAAACGTAAGTACCTTCACGCCTTTCTTCGGCAAATGAACGCATGGTAATGGCAGGAATAAGAAACATAAACAGAAACGGTGCAAGACTAAAAAAACCTGTCAGTTCAGCATAACCATATTCTAAGATGGAGGTATCAGGAAAAAACCAAAGCAATAATCCGGAAGCCAATAAAAACACGCCAATGGTTATGTAAGCCATTAATGAATTTAACAAGCTGAATAATTCTCTCTTAAAAACTGCGTACATTAATTTGCTTTTAAAAATTGTATCCGGCTCTTATGCCAATGAACGATAATGTACCTGTATTTTTGACCCAACCTTCATATCTGGCACCTATATCTAGTGATCCTGTAGTTGACACAGGAATCTCGACACCCAAACCCGGAGTATAAATAAATGAAGCTCCACTTCCATTAGCCGTAGCAATAGAAGAGCCGACCTCAGCTGTTCCGTATAGATTTTGAGTAAGGAAATATCTGGCACCAACTTTAATTGGTATAAAGCTTTGTCTGTATTTCAATGCACCTATGGTCTGTTGTCCATTAAATCTGATATAACCAACATTTCCTGTAATGTTTAAGGATGTGGATACCGGGTGCTGATAAAGTATGGAAGCTCCCAGCCCATAATTTGCAAAATCTCCGAAATCACCAATAGGCAAACCTAAATCAAACCCTATCCCCAATCTTGGTTCGGCTACCTGGGCACTTGATTGCGCACGGGCATTGGCAAATAAGAAAAGCACAGCTAAAACAGTAGAGAAGAATATTTTTTTCATTAGTTAAATTTCAATGCGCTGCAATATTATAAAATATACCCATGATAACAAAAAAGGCCTCCGATAGGAAGCCCTTTTAATTGTATTTCATTAAAATATATTACAATCCGAAGTTCCAGGCCAATCTTAATCCGATGAAAGAACTAGTAGTTGAATTAGCTGACCACCCTTCATAACGTGCACCTAATTCAATAGCAGATTTGTCTGCCACAGGGAATTCAATACCAATACCAGGAGCGTAAGCAAATGCGGTTTTCCCACCCGATTCGGTAGAGAAAGAAGCACCAAGTTCACCGCCTACAAAAAAGTTCTCAGCTACAAAATATCTTGCACCAACTTTAACCGGTACATAACCAAAACTACTACCTCCAAATTCATCTTTAGCTTTAAAACTTAAGTAACCTGCACTACCCGTTAAATTTAAATTAGCAGCTACAGGATGTTGATACAATAATGAACCACCATAACCTAAATCCATTACATCTCCGAAGTCGCCCATTGGAAATGCAAACTCAGCTCCAATACCTAACTTTGGACCTGTCATCGCAACATCTTTTTGAGCTTTAACGCTTGAAAATGCAAAAATGCCGGCGATTGCTGTTAGTAAAAATACTTTTTTCATTTCTGTTTAATTTAAATTGTATAATTAATTATATAACTTTTACCCTTAGACACAAAAACTTGGCCAATAGTTACAAAGAATAAAATCATACAGCAAACAATTATCAACAAGATCAACCTACTGAAAAACAAAACATTAAGAAAAACAGCACTTAATTACGATTCCGGCAAACACAACCATTTTTAACCAAACCGACAGTTAATTCAGTTATTAACAACTGGCTTATCTTATTAAGAAGTCAATTTTCTAAAAATATCCTCTAGAGATGAAGATTGGTGTTGCTTTTTAAGTTCAGTAATTTCAGCATTTGCTACAATCTTTCCTTTATTAAGGATGATAACCTCATCGCAAACTGCTTCAACTTCCTGCATAATATGCGTTGAAAGGATCACTGTTTTGTCCTTACCAAGTTTCTTTATGAGCGCTCTAATATCGGTTAATTGATTAGGGTCCAATCCCGATGTAGGCTCATCAAGTATTAAAATCTCTGGATTATGAATAATCGCCTGCGCCAGGCCCACCCTTTGTTTGTAGCCTTTAGAAAGCATATTTATCTTTTTATGCTGTTCGGCTGTTAAACCAACAGCCTCAATAGTTTCTTTAACTTTTTGCTCCGGATGCTGTAATTTATAGGTATTGGCAACAAACAATAAAAACTCTTTTATATACATATCGGTATATAAAGGTGTGTTTTCCGGGAGATAACCAATAATACGTCTAACCTCGATGCTTTGAGTTTGGGCATCAAACCCGCACAGTAGAGCAGAACCAGATGTAGGCTTAAGATAACCTGTAAGCATGCGCATCGTGGTGGACTTACCTGCTCCATTGGGCCCTAAAAAACCCAATATCTTACCTGGCTTAGCTTCAAAGCTAACTTCATCGACAGCCTTTTGCTTATCGTAATATTTAGACAAATACTGTACTTTAATGCTCAATTTATTTAATTTTTACGTTTGCGGGAGAGATCATTTTCAAAAGTAGAAAAAACACCACTGCATTCATGGAAACCATTAAAATATTTTATCTAAGTTTGCATCATTATGGCAAAAAACACTAACGACGAGCAATTTAAAAATGTAATATCACACGCCAAGGAATATGGTTTTGTATTCCAAAGCAGCGAAATTTATGATGGACTAAGTGCTGTATATGATTACGGGCAGTTAGGAGCAGAATTAAAAAACAACATCAAAACATATTGGTGGAAAGCCATGGTACAAATGCATGAAAACATTGTAGGTATTGATTCTGCAATATTTATGCATCCAAAAATATGGAAAGCAAGTGGTCACGTTGACGGATTTAACGATCCAATGATCGATAATAAAGATTCAAAAAAACGTTACCGTGCTGATCAGTTATTAGAAGATAAGATAGCACGTTACGAAAAAGACGGCAAAACAGATAAAGCTGCAAAGCTACAAGCTGATATGGATGAGGCTTTAAAAGCTGAAAACCTGCAGGAATTAAAAACACTAATTGAGCAACACGAAATTGCCTGCCCTGTAAGCGGAACTAAAAACTGGACTGATGTACGTCAGTTTAACTTAATGTTTAGTACCCAGTTTGGTGCTATGGCCGAAGGAGCAGAAGAAATATATTTACGCCCTGAAACTGCGCAGGGTATCTTTGTAAACTTCCTTAATGTTCAAAAATCAGGGAGAATGAAGATTCCTTTCGGAATTGCACAGATAGGAAAAGCTTTTAGAAATGAAGTAATTGCCCGTCAGTTCATCATGCGTATGCGTGAATTTGAACAAATGGAAATGCAATTCTTTGTACGCCCTGGAGAAGATAAAAAATGGTTTGCCTACTGGAAAGAAGCTCGTTTAAAATGGCATTTAGCTTTAGGTACATCTGAAGAAAAATACAGATACCACGACCATGTTAAGCTTGCGCACTATGCTAATGCGGCAACTGATATTGAATTTGAATTCCCTTTTGGCTTTAAGGAAGTAGAAGGTATTCACAGCCGTACAGATTTCGATCTTTCTCAACATCAAGAATTCTCTGGCAAGAAAATGCAATATTTCGACAATGACCTTAACGAAGAAGGAAAGCCATATGGTAACTACGTACCATATGTAATTGAAACTTCAATCGGTTTGGATCGTATGTTCTTGTTAACCATGATCAATGCTTTTGAAGAGCAAGATCTGAGTGATGGAGAAAAACAAGACAGCAGAACATTGTTACGTTTACACCCTTGTCTTGCTCCTGTTAAAGTAGCAATTTTCCCACTTACTAAAAAAGATGGTTTACCGGAAAAAGCAAGAGAAATCATGAACAGCCTAAAACTGGATTTCAATTGTGTATATGAAGAGAAAGATGCTATTGGTAAACGTTACCGCAGACAAGATGCCATCGGTACTCCTTTCTGTTTAACCATTGACCACCAAACACTTGAAGATGACACCGTAACGATCCGTCATCGTGACACAATGGAGCAGCAACGCATTGACATTAAAGATCTTCAGTCATTAATTGAAAGCAAAACAAGCTGGAAAAACCTGTTAAAATAATAGCTTTCTAACAATAAAAAATGCCTGTCTAAAAACAGGCATTTTTTATTTTACGGCCATTTTTATTTTTTAAAAACACTACTCAAGGAATACTCCCAGTTCATTCTTGCAATGTTAAGAACTGAAATCTGTTGCGGGCACTCCACTTCACAAGCCTCCGTATTACTACAATGACCGAAATTCTCATCGTCCATCTGTTTTACCATAGAAAGCACTCTTTTTTGTGATTCCATTTTTCCTTGTGGCAGTTTTGCCAAATGAGAAATTTTAGCTGATGTAAATAATGCAGCACTAGAGTTTTTACAAGTGGCAACACATGCTCCACATCCTATACAAGCGGCAGAATCAAAGGCAGATTCGGCCTGTTCATGGGTAATAGGAATTCCATTTGCTTCAGGAGCCTGCCCGGTATTTACCGAGACAAAACCACCAGCCATAATAATCCTGTCAAATGCAGACCTGTCAACTCTTAAATCTCTTTTTATAGGAAAAGCAACTGCTCTAAAAGGTTCCACATAAATGGTATCACCATCTTTAAACTCACGCATGTGAAGCTGACAGGTGGTAAGATTTGCTATTGGGCCATGCGCTTGTCCGTTAATCATCATTCCACACTGTCCACATATCCCCTCGCGACAATCATGATCAAACTCTACAGGCCGGTCTCCATTCAAAATCAACTGCTCATTCAGGGTATCCATCATCTCCAGAAAGGACATATGAGGAATCACATTATCCAGTTCATAGTCTACCAGTTTACCTTCGCTGGCAGCATCACTTTGCCTCCAAATTTTTAGATATAACTTCATAAGCTGATTTATTTGTAGCTTCTTACTGCCAGTTCAACATTTTCAAAGTATAATGGTTCAGGAATCAATAGTTCTTCTTGTCCTTCTCCCTGCCATTTCCAGGTAGACACAAAACAAAACTTCTCATCGTTCCTCAAAGCCTCTCCTTCCGGAGTTTGATATTCTTCTCTAAAATGGGCTCCGCAAGATTCCTCACGTGTTAAAGCATCCTGACACATCAAATCTGCCACCTCAAGATAATCACCAATGCGGCCTGCTTTTTCCAACTCACCATTCATTTCATCCTCCCCGCCAGGAACTTTAAGATCTTTATAGAAATCCGCTCTTAGCTTTTTTATTTCCGCTATTGCATGATGTAGTCCGGCCTTACTTCTTGATAAGCCACAATAATCATACAGTAGTTTACCTAAAGTTTTATGGTAATAATCAGCAGTTTTATTTCCATTTATAGCCAGTAAATTACCTAAATGAGCACGAACCTGAACCTCAGCATCAACGAATGCCTGATCATCAATAGGCAATCTTTCTGATTTAATTTCGCCGGCCAAATAATTCGAAACAGTATATGGAGCAATAAAATAGCCATCAACACAGGCCTGCAGCAAAGAATTAGCCCCTAACCTATTGGCTCCATGATCGGCAAAATTGGCTTCACCAAGTGCGAACAGTCCGGGAACAGTAGTCATCAATTCATAATCAACCCACAATCCTCCCATAGAAAAATGAGCGGCCGGAGAAATCATCATCGGCTCTACATAAGCATCAGTGGCCGTAATTTTACGATACATATCAAAAAGGTTTCCATACTTCTCTTTAATACGTGCCTTACCCTGCTCTTTTATTGCTTTTGAGAAATCGAGATAAACAGCATTTCTTTGAGGTCCCACCCCAAAACCCGCATCTATCCGCTCCTTTGCTGCTCTGGAAGAAATATCACGGGGAGCTAGATTACCAAAAGCAGGGTATCTTCTTTCCAAGTAATAATCGCGTTCTGCTTCCGGAATGTCATTAGGTTTTCTATTTTCAGAAGGCTTTACAGGTACCCAAATCCTACCGTCATTCCGCAGAGATTCAGACATAAGGGTCAGTTTAGATTGGTAATCACCAGACTGAGGCAATGATGTCGGATGAACCTGTGTCCAGCTTGGGCAAGCCATTAATGCTCCTTTTTTATGAGCACGCCATATCGCAGAAGCATTACACCCCATAGCAAGAGTAGATAAATAATAGATCTTTCCAAAACCACCGGTTGCTAAAATCACACAATGTGCACTATGTCGTTCTATTTCTCCGGTATCCAGATTTCTTACAATAATACCCCTTGCTTTTCCATCAACTACCACCAGATCCAGCATTTCATGCCTTGTGTAAAGCTTTATGGTCTTAGCCGCCACCTGTCGCATTAACGCCTGATAGGAACCTAGAAGCAACTGTTGTCCGGTTTGCCCTCTTGCATAAAAGGTCCTGCTTACCTGTACTCCCCCAAATGACCGATTATTTAAATAACCCCCATACTCTCTGCCAAAAGGAACACCTTGCGCAACTGCCTGATCTATCAATTGAGCAGAACACTCTGCCAATCTATAAACATTCGCTTCGCGAGATCTAAAGTCGCCCCCCTTAATTGTATCATAGAACATGCGATAAACGCTATCTCCATCATTTTTATAGTTCTTAGCCGCATTTACTCCACCCTGTGCAGCGACCGAGTGTGCCCGCCTTGCAGAATCCTGGAAACAAAAGGATTTAACATTGTATCCCATTTCAGCAAGCGACGCAGCGGCAGCACTACCGGCTAATCCTGTTCCAACTACAATAATGTCCATTTTTTTCCTGTTGGCAGGATTAACCAACTTCGCATGGTCTTTATAAAAACTCCATTTATCCTTTAATGCTCCTGGCGGTATTTTAGCGTTCAGTTCCATAAAACATGTTGAGTTAAGTAAATATAAACCGGAATAATTGCGAAACCGATAGTGATGATATAGCTATAACCTGTACCAAAAAACCTTACCCACGAAACATATTTAGGATGATACAGCCCAAGCGATCTTGCAGCACTATAAAAACCATGTAATAGATGATAGCCCAGTGCAAACATTGATAACACATAGAACAGCACATACCACGAGTCCTGATATGCAGCAATCACTATTGCATACAGATCTTTATGCCCGTTTTCATCTTTTGGTAAACTTCCGAACTTATACTGATACCAAAAATCCTTGAAATGAAACACTAAAAAGATCAAAATCAATGTACCGAGAATTCCCATATTTCTTGAGTACCACTTACTAGCCTTCCCTCTGTTATCTACCGCATATTTTCCGGCTGTTTTATTATTTTTAAGTGTAATTACCAATGCATCCAGACAATGAATAATTATAGATGCATAAAGAACATAAGAAATGACCTTTATAAAAATATTGCCTGAGAGCAACTGAGAGTAACCATTAAAACTCGGCTTTGCCTGTTCCGCCGGCAATAACAACTGCAAATTCCCAAGCAAATGAATAACAAGAAAAAAGCACAGGAACAATCCTGTAAGTGCCATTAGTGTTTTTCGCATCAGCGTAGATGCTCCATTTCTATGATCCATAAGCATTAAATTAGTATAAGCCAATAACTTTCCACCACAGTCCACCAATTCCCATCCAGATCAGAAGAAAAACTATACTTAACACAAAGCCCTTTGACCACCAATCCTTCACTTCAACAAACGTACTCCCAAAAAATACAGGTGCCGGGCCGTGCCCATAATGTGTTAATGTTCCGAAAATACCACCACAAAAACCCAGAGATAAAGCAAGCAACATTGGTGGAATTCCAATTGTGATACCTACACCAAGCAAAGCTGCGTACATGGATGCCACATGAGCAGTTGCACTTGCAAACATGTAATGGCTATAAAAGTAAACCAGAATGATAATTGGAAAAGCCATTGTCCAACTCAGCCCCCCAATTTTTACTCTTACCAATTCACTAAACCACGGAATCAGGCCAAGAGAATTTAACGAACTTCCCATCATTACCAGGGCAGAGAACCATACAATGGTATCCCAAGCGCCCTTTTCACTTTTCACATCTTCCCAGGTTAAAACCTGCGATAACAACAAAAATACCAAACCAATAAAGGCAGTAGTAGTGGCATCAATTTTAAAAAAGTCTCCTGTAATCCATAAAAAAAGCAACACGACGAAAGCAATTAACATCAACCATTCGTTACGGGTTACTGCTCCCATTTCTTTCAATTTCTCAGAAGCCATTTTTGGCGCTCCACCAGTCGATTTAATTTCAGGAGGATAGATTTTGTAGAGGATATATGGGACTAAAATTAAAGAGATTATTCCCGGAATAATCGCAGCCCACATCCAGGACATCCATGTGATATCAATACCTAGATCTGCTGCAAATTTCTGACACATAGGATTACTTGCTGTACCTGTTAAAAACATGGAGGACGTTATGAGATTGACATTATAGCAACTTAACGTCAAATACCCTCCCAGTTTACGATGCGTTTGGGGTTCTTCNGGTACNGATCCGAAGTTCAATGCCATAGATTTCATNATCGGATAAATAATGCCCCCCCCTCTGGCAGTATTACTTGGAATTGCGGGCGCCAANACCAGATCCGCCAATCCCAAGCCATATCCCAGGCCCAATGAGCTTTTGCCAAACACCCTGATAAAAAGGTAAGCAATTCTACTTCCAAGGCCTGTTTTAATAAAGCCTCTGGCTATGAAAAATGAAATCCCAATTAACCAGATAACCTTATCTCCAAAGCTACTTAACGCCATTGAGATGGACTTGCCAGGATTTCCAGGGGCCAATACTCCTGTTAATGCAACCAAGGCAATAGCAATCATGGACATTGTGCCCATGGATGCCGCTTTTAGAATAATGCCTAAAATGGTTGCCAAAAAAATAGCCAACAAATGCCATGCTTCAGGCTTAACACCATCAGGCACTGGCAGGAACCAAATCAGCAATCCAAAAGCTAATGTAGCCAACATCATTTTGTAGTTGATTTCTTTCATAATTTAACGAGTTATAGCGTGTACTAGAATATGTTAAAATCGAGCTTGCACCTGGCAAATAATCCTGTTAGTATTGTATTGTGTGGTATTGGGAATATTTCTTTCGTACCTATCCATTAAGTATCCCAATTGAACTCTAATGGCATAGGCTTCGGCAAAAGAAGCACTTATCATAGGAATATAACTTTGTCTGGCATTTCCTGTTTGTTTAAAATCTGAATCCAGGTATTCGTATCGCATGGCAAACTCCAGACTTTTAAGTCGCGCATTTTTAATTTTATAAGCCACATTTGGCAGCACATAGATCCCGCGCATAGCATACTCGCTTACCGGAATAACTGGGTTTTCCTGACCAAAGAATGCCACACTGTTTATACCTTGTTTGTATTCCGAAACAAGTTCTATACCCCAGGTTTCATTCAATTGCTTTTTATAGTCGATATCGGCACCATAGGCCCATATTTTTTGTCCCATATTTTTACCAACACCACCACTGCCACCCAATTGAATAGCTTTACCCAAACCCACAACAATTCGGGCAGGAATTATTTTACCATCATCATTATCGCTGACCTGATTTCGGTTGTTGCCGTTAAAAATACCGATGTAATATTTTACAGGGACATCCGTATTTTTAATTTCTCCAAAATAAGTTGCGCCAATCTGAAAGCTCTGCCAGCTGTTTGATCCAAAAAGATAATACTGATTAGAATAGTCAATGGAACGAACAAAATCCACAGGATAATTATCTTCCTGACCAAATTGAGGCCTAAATTGACCAAACTGAAAATTCACATAATCATTAACACTATACTTAATGTATGCGTTTTCGAGTACCTTATTTTGAGGATTGCCTGTAAAGTCTCCAAAATTGACCAAGATAACGGCGTTAATACGGTCGTTGATGGTAGCATTTACTTGCAAGCGTGCTCGCTTTACGGAAAATGAATTACGAGAAAAATGCTCATCACCGGTATGGTGCAGACCGGCAATGTCAATATCCTGATTAAGTGAATAATTAAACTGCGTTTGCATCATCCCTGAGAAGTTGACCTTAGCTTTTTCAGAAACAGGAACATTTATTCCTTGTGCTTTAATTAAAAAAGGGCTACAAAATAATAAGACGGCGATAATTTGAGAACGACATTTCATAGGGGATGATTTATGTAAGTATTTCCGTTAAAGCAAATTAACCAAAAAATGACGCTAAAAAAAGTGTCCAGAGTTATTATTTTTAATAATGTATATCATTTAATTAAAATGTATGAGCTTATCAAAAGCAAAACAACCCTGCTGCTATTTGCAACAAGGCTGTTTTTAAAATCTTAGCAATCGCTATTTCTAAATATTTGTTACTGCAAATACATTACCCGCAAAATCCGCTACATAAACGGTATCCTCAACTACTGATAAATCTGCAAAAATTGGAGCACCTAGATTAATTTTCCTTAACACCCTTCCAGAATTTTCATCCAGAACATAGAAGAATCCATCAGAGGCTCCAAAAAGGAGTTTATTTTTATAGCTAACTATTGAACATTCCACCGTAGCTGATTCCGGACCTGCGTACGGCGCGGAATAAACAAGGGCATTGCCTGTAGTAGTATTCCATGCTTCTTTTAAAGTATTTATATCATAAGCAACAACACCGTGTTTGGCCGTCGGCATAACAATATACTTATCGGTTACTAAAGGTGTTGCCATTACTTTAAACTCATAATCGGCATCAATTTTCTGAAGTGTTTTTCCTGTTTTGGGCTCAATCACAAAAATGGAGTTCAGACCGGTAATGTAGAGTTTACCGTTTATGTACTTTCCGGAACTGCTTCTAAAACGCAGACCTTCATCACTTCTTTTCCAAAGCAACTTACCTGTTTTTTTATCATGTCCAAATAGGCTTTGCCAGTTACTTCCGGTAATGATTACATCGTCAGCAATTGTCATCTTTTCAGGAGTTCCCTCTCCTCCTCTCCATTCTTTATTTACCCAAATGGTTTTACCCGATTTAACTTCAAGCGCTTGAAAATAACCTTCTGCGCCGGTATAATAAATGCCATTTTCCGCTAAACCAGCAGAAATATACCCTGGCAAGCTCATCATACCAAGGTCCTTCTTCCACACCAACTCACCGGACGATGCTTTTAACGCATAGGTAAAGCCTTCCATATCCGTACATAGTACTAAACCTCCATCATAGGCCATTTCATGTTTTATGGAATTACGGGTTTTATAATGCCATAAAACTTTTCCGCTCTTTGGATCCAGTGCTGTTACTCCGCAATTGATATTGTTACCATCATCTATAGTAGCGGCAAACAATCTCCCTTCGGCAAACAGAGGTGCCGTTTTCCATATATTTCCTTTTAGGTTACTTACCCATTTTAACGATGTTTTTACCGTATTAGAACCAATTGTGAAAGATTGTTTCTGAATGTGTTGCTCGCCATCAGCAAAAACAACCTCCGTTTGGATTGTTAAAGGTCTTCCTTTTTCCAGTTTAGCTACAGGTATTTTCCCCTCCCAATTCCAATCGGTATTTGCTGTTAATGCTGTTTCAGCGATCTTGTTCCCTTTAGCATCATAGATTATGCTCCTGAGATGCTTTACTGTAGTTTCACTATCATATNTATTGGCATTTATGATCAGTGCCGCATCTTTTACTGTTACCATATCCGATCCCGATGGAGTAGTCACAACCAGGTGCTTGTGCAAATAAGTGTAATGTGGCTTCACTTCTTTTACCCCATTTTTATCTATTTCAATAGATAAAAACTGTCCTGCAGAATTGTCTATCCCTCCTTTATCAGGTGGGGCCGATGAAATATAATGAATCCCGGTCTTTTCACTTCTCCTTACAAAATTATTATGCCAGTGACCATAAACCCATGCCTTTAAGTTGTTATCATTTAAATTGATGGAATCCTGTTTACCCTTTAAAATGAATTGATCGTTATAGGTAAGGAGATCATGATTGAAGATAATTACAGGTTTGTTTTTATCGACAGCAGCCAGGTCATTTCTCATCCATTTGATCACATCATCAACAGTGTAAGATGGCTGAAAATCACCAGATCTCATGGGCGTTACAATAAAATGTGCAGGACCTGCATCAAATGAATAATATACCGGTCCAAACAAACTTTCGAACAGTTCTTCGCCATAAGCTCCTTTAACCAAATCATGGTTACCAATACAATAAAAAATCTGTTTACCCAATGTTTCAGAGGTGATCTGATTTGCATGAAAATTCAATCCTTTTTCGTAGCAGATATCGCCGGTATGCACAATAAAACTGATCCCTTGTTTTTTAGCGTAATCCTTTACATTCACGATCCAGTCATTATATTTATCGGTCTCGGTATCGGTAATCTGAAGCATTTTAACAGATGCCCCTGCACTTGTAGGATCTTCTGCCAAACCAAAATTATAAACCTTATCTGTCCCTGCCACTTTAATGTAATGCTTGTCAGTAAGCTTATATCCCGAAGGAACAGTAATAAATATAAACCTCGTTTTCGAATGTCCAGGCAAATTAAAGTTGCCTTCTTGATCAGTACGAAGTACATTTTGCCCATCAGAAACCGCAACGTTTGGCATTCCCTTTTCGTTTAGGTCAGCTAGCTTGTTCTTATTCTTATCAAGAAAAACCGTGCCCTTAAACTGAGCATTCGCTTTCCCGATAAAGGATAAGTAAATAAGTAAAATCGTTAATAATTTCATGTCTTATCTGTGTGTAAATTTAAAAAGCAGCAGGCAACTAAACCTGCTGCTTGAAAGCGCTATTATTATATTGTTACCAGCCAAACACTTGTTTTAGCGCTGGGTTAACTACAGTTTCACTTACAGGTATTGGTCTGTAGTAATACTTTGGTTCGATAAATACTCTTGGTTGATCTCTGTCGCGCGTAAATGCAATAAAACCAGAGGTACCGTTTGTCAGGTAAAAATTCTGATCCTTACCGTCTTTATCTTTTAAATAGTATTTCGACAAGCCCTTTCTCAGCTCTTCAGGAAGGCCTGCTATAGCAGACTCATCATTAGGTGATGTTAGAATAGCGATATCAACAACACCATCACCTGTTACATCCATTGCACCCATTGCAGGAACATACATCCCTTGCTGACTGTCCTGCAAAACTTTACCAACTTTCCAACGAACGATATCGTCGTACCTTAAACCTTCGCAAGCCATTTCCACTCTTCTTTCCCTGCGGATTTCAAGTAACACTGCTTTATTTGATCCATTTGCATTAGGATAAGTCGCTGCAAGCACCGGGTCCAGGGCCACACCAATACTCAATGCAGGCATTTGTACCCTCGCTCTTAACTTATTTACCGTTTGATCCAGATCCGCTTGAGTAATTGTTCCAGATTCGGCCTTTGCCTCAGCATTAATCAATAGCACTTCAGCATATCTGAATATAGGCAAGTCGGTATAATTCATTACCCATCCCTGCATTAATTCAGCTGAACGTGGGTAAAATTTAATCTGGTTATACCCGCCAAGAGTTGGTTTTATTCTGTATGGTGCAGTAGCGTTATTTGGCCCTCTAAAGGCTGGATTAACAATGGTTTCCATCATACGGGGATCACGATTAGTGAATACTTCGGTATACAATTTTGTGTTGTAACCCGCAGTAGCAGTAAAAGGTGTGCCATCAGTTTTCAGGTAAGTATCGGCCAGGTTTTTGCTAAGCGACCAGGTATAGTCCAATACGGTATGGGTATTGTTACCAACTCCAAGTTCCTTTCCATAATCTGCCCACATAATCATCTCTTTATTTCCGGCTAAATTTGCACCGGAAAATAGGGCACGGTAGTCTTCTCCGGACTTTCCTGTATTGTAAATAACAAAACCTCCATCTTTTATAATTTGTGCTGTTGCCGAAATAGCAACATCTAAAAAGCGTTGATAGTCGTTGGTTAAACCTATCTCATCATGGTATTTTCTAAAAGTACCCTCATGCAGGGCAAAACGTGCCAACAAAGTAAGCGCAGCCCATTTGGTAACTCGTGTATTACTTCCATCTGCTTTAATATTGGTTGCTGCAAAAGTAAGATCGTTTAAAACTGAATCAGCAACCGCTGCTCTTGGATCCTGACCTTTCGCCAAAGCTGGGTCGTCAGATTTCAAAACGGTCGAATACCAAGGTACATTATGGTATTTTTTAATCTTATTGAAATAATACAAACCTCTAAAAAAACGGGCTATCCCTACATAGTGATTAATTAGTGTAGCATCACCTTGTACCTGACCAATGTGGTCTAGCATGTAATTAATTCGTCGCAAATTACCCCAGTCACCTTTATCCCAACCACCAACATTTGAAGACGATAATCCTCCTCTAACCAATACATCAACCTCACCACTAGCATTATAATTTGCTATATTATCAGAATTAATATCGTCGTAAGAAGGAGATAATTGTCCGTAAAATCCATTGCTATAAGTTTCAAGATCAGCAGCAGATTTCAAGAAAACGGCATCAGTAATTTGAGTTTGAGGATTTCTTTGCAAAAAGTCCTTCTTGCAAGCCGTCATTGCAATCGTTATAAATCCTAGTATAAGGATATGATTTATTTTTAGTTTCATGATACTTTCTGCTTGAGTTAAAAATTAAAATTTAAACCAAAAGAAAAGGTTTTCTGGAAGGGATAAATGGTTCCGTCAAGTCCTTCAGGGTCTAGATTTGCTTTGATATGCGAAACACCAAATACATTTTCTGCACTGAAATAAAAACGCACCTTATCAACCTTCATTTTGTTGGTGAGTGATCTTGGCAGCGTATAACCCACAGTAAGATTCTTTAAACGCAGGTAAGATGCATCCTGAAGATATTTTGTTTGAGGATTACCCAATTCTGTTGCATCTTCGGCGATGTAAGCTTTAACTCTTGGAAAATAAGCATCAGGTGTCTCAGGCGTCCAATGGTCAAGGTTATGTACCTGAACATTTGTCCATGGCTGTGCATATACTCCCCAGAAATAATGATTGCCGGCATTTGGATACCAATCTCTTTTACCTACTCCTTGAAAGAACAAACGCACATCAAAACCTTTCCAACCTGCATTAAGATCAGCACCATAATAATAACGTGCTCTGTTATTACCAATTATCTTCTGATCACCATGATCGGCAAGTGTATTTTTACCTTTATCGACCTTACCGTCACCATTGATATCCTTAAACTTCAAATCACCTACATCAAATTTGTAACCGGTATCATCTGCTCCTACTGCTGTCTGATCTGCATGGCTTGCCAGTTCTTCTTTATTTTGAAAGAAGCCTTCAGTTTCCAGTCCCCAGATTTCTCCTATTTCCCTACCTACATAGTAGTCGGACAATAGTCCATTTGGATTATCGTATTTGGTGATATATGACCTGCTATCAGCAACACTTAATTTTAGCCCGTAATAAAACTGACTATTGTCAAGAGCAAATGCATCACTCCAGCCAATTCTGAATTCCCATCCCTTAGTTTTTAGATCGGCAGCATTTACACTTGGTTCTGTTACCCCAAACGGGCCTGGTAAAGTTTTGCCTTTAGTAAGCATCCCTTCGGTGTACCTTGTATATGCATCAAAATTTACTTCAAGACGGTTTTTAAAAAAGCCTAAATCTCCACCAAAATTAATTGTTGAAACCTTCTCCCAGGTTAAACTAGGTGCCACTGCACCCGGAGGGTTTACACCCACAGGTCTTTTACCGTCCAAAATCTGACCTATCTGACCTGAGCCCATTGCCGGAATATAAGAATAAGCACTTACATCCTGATTACCAAGAGCCCCGTAAGAAGCGCGTAGTTTAAATAATTCAAGACCTATACTTTCGGCTACTGGTTTAAAGAAATTCTCTCTGTTAACTACCCATGCTGCAGAAGCTGATGGAAAGAAACCCCATCTGTCATCTGTAGGAAAACGTGATGTACCATCATAACGGCCATTTAGTTCAAGGATGTATTTATCATCATAAATGTAATTTAACCTATAAAACCAACCTCTTACGGCCCAATCGGTAATTGATTCACCTCCTGTCACATCTCCGGTCGCCAAAGCAACTGAAGGCAATGTACTGCTGATTAAATTTTTACGATTTACCCAATTACTGTTTTCATATCTGTACTCCTGATTAAAACCTCCCAATACCTGCACATAATGCTTATCTGCAAAGGTTTTATGGAAATCTGTATAAACATTATAAATATTGTTCCTCACAGATGCATTGTCATTCTGGGCCCAGGTAGGGTTAGCTGCGGCATATCCTATAGCTGAATTTGGTCCATTTTTATAAGGTACAGGAACATCAAAAGATTTTCCGGCTGAATTTATTTTTCTGAACGTTGCGTCTGCCTTTACATCCCATACCCCGTTAATAATCCCAGCCGTTACATTAAAGGTTGTCAGGAAATTATTAGTTCTTGAGACATTACGTCCACCGCTTTGAAGTCGACCTAAAGTTGATGCCCCGGCTGAAGTCCAACTTCCATCAGGGTTCATTGGCACATCAAGGGAGCTCTGTCTATTGATATTGTGAAAAAGATCAAACCCGCTCAACACTGAGGCATCGTAGGTATTGGACATAAACGAGGTATTGTTTCCAACATTCAACCATTTTCTTATCTGGTAATCAGCTTTCGCTCTAAGGTTATAACGGTCCATAATATCGTTGCCATACCGCAGCATTCCATCATTTCTAAAATAATCGGCAGACATATAATAACTTAGTTTATCATCACTCTTCGCTACACTCATATTTGCATTATAAGTTGGGGCGTTCTTGTTATACACCTCATCTAGCCAATTGGTTGATCCATAATACATCCACGAATTGGGATCCGTTGGAGAAATAATTACCGATGGTAAAGAAGGATCTTCCGATCTTTTTTTGGCATACTCCCTAATATTATCAGGGTATAAGTTATACAATGGATACGCTGCATCGTGCTTATATTCCATAACTAAAAGCGGATCAGTAACTATCTCGGGCACTTTTCCTAAGGTTCTGGTGGCATAGTAGGCATTGGCCGATATTTTCAGCTCATTACTTTTTGCCCTTTTGGTAGTAATCAGAATTACACCAAAAGCTCCTCTTGCACCGTAAATCGCAGCAGATGCAGCATCCTTAAGTGCTGATACACTTTCAATATCATTAGGATTTAATGCCATTAATTCATTCGCCGTAAAAGGAACATTATCGACAAGGATATATGGTGAACCACCATTAAGCGAAGTAAATCCCCTAATGTTAAAGGTAGGTGCGGCATTTACCTGTCCACTTGTAATGTTTACATTAAGATTTGGAATTAAACCTTGTAAAGCTGAACCTATACTTGCAACAGGTCTATTTTCAATCTCTTTACTTGTTATACCATCAACTGCACCACTTAAATTTACCTTTTTCTGAGTGCCATATCCCACAACTACCACCTCATTCAAAATCTTCTGATCGTCTTTTAAAACAATATTGATTTGCTGTTGGGTACCTGTAACAACTTCCTGAGTGCTTAAACCCATGTAAGAAAACACCAAGATATCCGAGGAAGAACCTACATTAATCTCATAGGCTCCATTACCATCGGTAGTTACAGAAGTGGTGGTTCCTTTAATCAGCACTGTTACTCCCGGTAAGGGTATGCCTTTTTCATCTGTTACTTTTCCTTTTATCAATTGTTTCTCGCCCTGCAACTCATTTCTCCTCCTGAAGATCACAATATTATGATCGATCTCCTGGTAAGAAAATGGCGTTTGGTCTAGTAAACGCGTCAACAACTCGGTTATCGGTTCGTTGGACACATCTAATACTATTCCTTTTACCTTTCTTAACTCATTGTTATTGTAAGAAAAGTCAAGTTTACTCGTTTTGCTGATTTTTTCAATTGCTCTCTCTAGTGATTCGCCTTTAAGGTTGAGAGTTACCTTTACATCTTTAAGATTTTGGCTAAAAACAGTTTCCGCTAAAAGAGTCCCGGCGGAAGTAAGTAAAGAAGCAAACACTATTAATCCTACCTTCATTATCTTAAGAATTAGTGTAGTAATGTTTTTTTTCATATTTTTAATCGTTTTATAGTTTAAATGAAACACAAAACAGCCATACGGAAGATTTTTCGACG
>Ga0065714_10064539_pt1 | contig 39775 bp, 38 predicted proteins | sample MisRhiReplicate2_FD_59101 | JGI IMG/M metagenome (GOLD analysis project Ga0065714, IMG submission 59101) | Miscanthus rhizosphere microbial communities from Kellogg Biological Station, MSU, sample Rhizosphere Soil Replicate 2: eDNA_1 v2... | ecosystem: Host-associated > Plants > Roots >... | reverse complement strand
AAATTGTTTTAGTGGGTTCAAAGTACTGTAAAATTTTAGCCTGCAAATGTAGGGATAAAAAAATTAGATTAAAAATGTTTTTTAAAAATTGTTAGCGTTAACTCTTGATTTTTAGACCTTATAGGCTTCTCAAACCTATAAGTCTGCAGAATGATTAGCTGGCTAATACCATTTCCTTATTATTCCGGCTCCATTCGCTCCACGAGCCTACATAAAGCTTGGGGATGGGCAAACCAGCATAATCCATGGCTAAAAGGGTGTGACATGCCGTAATACCCGAACCACAGTGTACAATTACATTTTCGGGCTTTACATGTGCCAGGGCTTCTGCATATTTTTCCTTTAATACTTCAGGAGCTAGGAAAGCACCAGTTGCATCTAAGTTTTCGGTATAAGGGATATTGGCTGCGCCTGGAATATGACCTGCAATTAAATCAATAGGTTCAGTTAAACCTGCAAAACGGTTGGCATCGCGTACGTCGATCACAATGTAGTCATCGGTTTTAGCTACTTTTTCTACTTCTTTGATATCGGATAAAGGCAAAGCCCATTCTTTTACTCCGTAGGGTTCAACCGATTTTGGGATCTCCACTTTATCGGTAGTCGGAAAACCTGCTTTAACAGCGGCCTGAAAGCCACCATCAATAACCTGTATTTTTTTGTGACCGATTGCCTTCAGCATCCACCAAAGCCTTGCCGCTGCGTTACCAGCGTTTTTATCATCGTATACAATAACGTGGCTATGTTCAGTGATCCCGAGTTTTTGTAACACAGTGGAAAACTGTTCAGAAGTTGGTAGAGGATGACGTCCTCCAATTGCAAAATCGCCAATGTTGGCTAAGTCTTCATTTACATCAGCAAAAAGGGCTCCAGCCAGATGTTGTTGGTCATACCTTGCTTTTGATCCGGCACTGGCGTCGATCATTACGATTTCATCATCTTGATTTAACCAGGTTAATTCTTCGGGTTTTATAATAGGTGATAGTGATTTCATTTTATTTTTTTATTGATGATACGTTCCAAATTAAGGATAATACGGCATTGCCCGCAACCATAAAGAAGTGCAGAGAAATTGGGCAATAACGATTGTAGAGAGAATATGATTGCTTGCTCTTACGCTTTTCATTTTTTTTTTAGTTTACAGTACAATTTTAACTAAAATAAACCTGAAAGCAGTGGAAATCCTTTTTTGTTGCAGTGCTTCGACAAGCTCAGCACGGCAATTGTAAAAAAGATTGGAACGAGCAGGGCTTTCAGAACCGATGAAACACAGGGCCTTGCTTTACAAAAAAAAACTTAATCACCTTAGATATCTTGGTTTTTAGAAAGTCAGAGGTCGAGTGTCCGAAGTCGGAAGACAAGGGCGTTATAGCCTGTCGTTTATCTGCTTCAGAGTTTTAGCTTTACTCGTCTACATAGATTTTCCGCTACGGTCGAAATGAAGATTTTTCTTAGGGCTTAGTTTTTAAACATTCAGTCCTCTCACCATCGGCTTGCGGACCTCGGACTTAAGCTTTTAACTTTCTTTAAGAAGCATCATCTTTAATATCAAATTGCGTTTCAACCACTTTTCCACCTGTGCGTAGCTGATTACCCAACATTTCTTCCTGTTCGCGACGGTTTTTTACAATGTGAATAGCTGAAAACAAAGCTTCGGTAAATGAAGTCGAATCAGCTGAATTTTTTCCTGCAATATCATAACCTGTTCCATGATCGGGAGAGGTGCGGACGAAGTTTAAACCAGCGGTATAATTTACGCCATTATGGAAAGCTAATGTTTTAAAAGGAATTAAACCTTGATCGTGGTACATGGCCAAAACGGCATCAAACTGTTTGTAGCTACCATTACCGAAAAAGCCATCAGCAGGGTATGGACCAAAACAAACAATGCCTTTGTCGTAAGCTTCCTGAATGGCTGGCGTAATAATTTCAGCTTCCTCGGTACCTAATAAACCATTATCGCTGGCGTGTGGATTTAAGCCCAAAACAGCAATTTTTGGTTTTTCGATCCAGAAGTCTTTTTTTAAACTTTCGTTAATCAGTTTTAACTTATTTACGATTTTATCTTTTGTAATTGCCGCCGGAACATCCTTAACCGGAATGTGACCTGTTACTACACCAACCCGTAAATTTTCGCTGATCAAAAACATCAGTACATCCTTACTTCCACTTTTTTCCTGTAAATACTCAGTATGGCCGGGAAAAGCAAAAGTTTCTGATTGGATGTTATGTTTATTAATCGGAGCGGTAACCAGCGCATCGATATCGCCATTTACCAGATCGGCTGTTGCACGCTCTAGTGATAAGAGGGCATATTTTCCTCCCGTTGCAGTAACCTGACCTAATTCGATTTTTACATCTTCTTCCCAGCAATTGATCATGTTCGCCTTTTTGGGCTGTGCCTGATTAGCATGGCTAACTACATTAAAACTGAAATCGCCCAGGTTATTTGCCTTTCTATGAAAAGATGAAACCTTGGTATGGCCGTAAACAACTGGAGTGCAATAATTTAAAATGGCAGGATTGGATAATGTTTTAATGATTACCTCTAAACCTATGCCGTTTACGTCGCCTATACTGATGCCAATTTTAAGTTTATTGCTCATAATTACTGGAAAATTTAGCGCAAATTACTGATTTTCGATTAAACCCTTTAAAAAAAATGAAACCACAATGTGAGCAGATTGATTCGTAAAGAAATAATAAGTCTATCTTTGCCAACAATTTTGATTTTTTAAAATCCCCTTCAGGGGTTTCGGGTATGAGTTTAGTAAAAGCAAAAAAACATTTAGGGCAACATTTTTTAACCGATAAAGGCATTGCTAACCGCATTGTTGAGGCCTTAATAAATACCGACAAATATCACCAGGTTTTAGAGGTTGGTCCGGGGATGGGCATCTTATCTGATTTTTTGTTGCAGCGTAAAGACCTGGAAACTTACCTGATCGATATTGATACCGAATCTTTCCATTTTTTGAACGAAAAATATCCTCAGCTTGGCGACCGCCTGATCAACGGCGATTTTTTGAAACTCAATTTTGATGATATTTTTCCCGGCCAATTTGCCATCATTGGTAATTTTCCATATAATATTTCTTCTCAGATTTTATTTAAGATTTTAGATAACCGCAACAAAGTAGTAGAAATGGTGGGTATGTTCCAGAAAGAAGTGGCCCAACGTTGTGCAGCACCTGCAGGTAGTAAAGAATATGGTATTTTGAGTGTGTTCCTACAGGCTTATTATAAAATCGAATACCTAATTACTGTTAAACCCAGAACTTTTAATCCGCCGCCAAAGGTACACTCTGCTGTGATCCGTCTAACCCGCAACGAAGTGGAGACTTTAGATTGCGACGAAAAACTTTTCTGGCGTGTAGTGAAGGCAGGTTTTAACCAACGTAGAAAAACCTTGCGAAATGCCGTTTCTGCAGTGATGCCAAAGGATAAAATGGATGATCATATCTACTTCGAGAAACGTGCCGAGCAGTTAACCGTGGCTGATTTTGTAGCTTTAACACAGCATGTGAGTAAGTTGATGGGAGCTTAGCTAATATTCCATTTGGGTTTGTACTTAATTTCTAGGTATGGAAAGCAGGTTTCTGTTGTCTTCGGTTCCTTTAGCCCCGCTTTTTATTCCAAGTCCGCACGTACCGTAGTTTACGGGCGTTACATTCCAATCGGGTTTAATTAACGGGAAACACTGCAAGTTTTAGGATGATAGATTGGTGAATTTGCCAATTTGTTATTGGCCGTAAAGCCACGCAATATCAAAATCTGCGCAATCATACGCATGCTTTTTCTTGCAAAATCATGATTATTTTAAGCTAATTTCTCCTTTCCTTTGCAGCATAATTTTAAACATCATGGTTAATTACAGCGAAATTTTCAGCGAACAAGGGATGGATTATCAAACCTACCGTGCACTGATCGACCAACTTCTTTTAGAAGGAAAGGCTACAGGTGATGTAACTTACGATTTGCATTATACCAAAATGAATGTGCAACGCATGAACCGTGTAGATAAAACGATTAGCTTAAATGATGAGTTGACATCAACTATTGAAAATCTTAAAGAAAATTATAAATTTTTGGTGATTACTGAAGGCTGGTGTGGTGATGCTGCCCAGATTGTCCCGGTGTTTAATAAAATTGCTGCGGCATCATTAGGTAAAATAGATTTGAAATTTGTTTTACGCGATAAAAACCTTCCATTGATTGATGCACATTTAACTAATGGCGGAAGAGCTATTCCGGTTTTAATAGTATTGAATGAATCAGCAGATCAAATTTTAGCAACCTGGGGACCAAGACCACAAATTTTACAGGAACTTTTAAAAGAGTGGAGAAAGGAAACTAGCGAAATGCCGATTTTGGCAGAAAAACTTCACGGTTGGTATGCTAAAGATAAAACGCAAACCACACAGGCGGGGTTAATTGAGCTTTTGAAAAAATTGGAGAGTTAATTTTTGTGGGATAGTCGTCCATCTCGATTGAAACGCAGTGAAATGGAGAGATCTGCTTAGATAGATTTAGCTTCGCTGAGCCTTCGGGTTCTCGACTACGTTGCACTCCGCTCTAAATGACAATATTGCGAGGGGTAGTTCTCGAGAAAAATAATCCTTTAATCAACAGAAACAGTTAAGCCTTCTTGCTGTAAAATTTTACGGTATACTTCCATTTCAGTAAATGATCCTTCTAAAACCGGACATTTACCTTCATTATGAACTTTCCATGCAATTTTTTCGGCCTGCGATTCGTTATAATCCAGGTATTTCATCATACAGTAAATCACATGATCGAAGGTATTAATGTCATCATTCCACAAAATAAGGCGATGTACGGTTTTTAGGGAAGTTAAAATTTCTTCGAGTGTAAAGGTCTCTTCTTTGGTTTCTGTAGACATGGTGCAAAAATAACTATTTTTTATGTAAGATGTAATATGTTAAATGGATGATGATCTGACTTATATGTAAAATATCTCCTCTTGGGTTTATAATCACATCGTTCAATCGATTATGTTTTTAACTAATGAATTCCTCCGTACTCATCTTACATTTTACATTTTCTTCCATCTCTTTTAATACATTTGCTAACCAAAGAATAATAAATACGAGCATGCACCAGTCTAAAATTGCAGGAATAGGTTATTACGTTCCTAAAAATGTATATACCAACGATGATTTAAGCCGTTTTATGGATACCAATGATGCTTGGATCCAAGAGCGTACCGGAATTAAAGAACGCCGTTTTGCCGATCGTAACGAGGAAACTACCACTACAATGGGCATTGAAGCCGCTAAAATTGCAATTGAAAGGGCGGGAATTACCGCTAAAGATGTCGATTTTATCGTTTTTGCTACCCTTAGTCCTGATTACTATTTTCCAGGATGTGGCGTGTTGTTGCAACGCGAAATGGGCATGGGCGAAATTGGTGCGCTTGATATCCGGAATCAATGTTCGGGCTTTGTATATGCCCTTTCGGTGGCCGATCAGTTTGTAAAAACCGGCATGTATAAAAATGTTTTGGTAGTAGGTAGTGAAAAGCATTCATTTGCAATGGATTTTGAAACCCGAAGCCGTAATGTATCAGTAATTTTTGGTGATGGTGCTGGTGCAGTGGTGTTACAGCCTACGGATGAGCCGGGAAAAGGAATTTTAAGTACACATTTACATAGTGATGGTGCCGATGCCGAAATTCTGGCCATGTATTATCCAGGTTCTCATGCCAATAAATGGTTAAAAGATAAACCGGCTTATCCAGAACAGGAATTAGGCGGTTTGTTTATGACGAATGAAATTTTAGAAAGCGGTGCTGCTTTACCTTATATGGATGGTCCGGCAGTTTTCAAAAAAGCAGTGGTAAAATTTCCAGAGGTAATTAAAGAGGCTTTGGCTGCTAATAACTTAACTGAAAAAGATATTGATATGCTGGTGCCACACCAGGCAAACTTGCGTATCAGTCAATACGTGCAGCAGTTATTGGGTTTAAACGATGATCAGGTTTTTAACAATATCCAAAAATATGGCAATACCACGGCAGCCTCTGTTCCGATTGCTTTATGCGAAGCCTGGGAAGCTGGCAAAATTAAAGATGGCGATCTGGTTTGCCTTGCTGCATTCGGATCGGGCTTTACCTGGGCCAGCGCGCTGATTAGGTGGTAACCATAGGTTCGTCATTTCGAGCGGAGTGTAACGAAGCCGAGAAATCTATATCCAAAGATCTCTCCATTCCGCTGCGCTCCGGTCGAGATGACGACTATTCTTTTGCAATGTCTGTCAGTCTGAGCGTAGTCGAAGGACCTAGTTCTGCGTTTTCGGCTTAATAAAATCTCCTAAATAACTACATTCACTTAAGGCTACAGCATAAAAAGGAGTTTTACTGTAATTAAACCTCAACTCTTTAAGATAAGGGTTATTATAATTGGCCTTGATAAAATTTTTCCATTTTACATCGGTTTTATCGTAATAGTAAAACGACAATGGATTGGCATTCATGATGATCTGTTTTTGCAAACATTTAGCCAGCATAAAAGTACATTTTGCTTTAAAATCGGCATCGGTGCTTAAGGCCCTCGCTTTTAAATACCATGCTTTTGCAGTTTGTGCTTTTTTATAATCACCATCATACACATATTTTGCAGGATTGCTATTGTCGTAAGATGACCAATCGTAACTGATCAGGAACCAGCTGTTACCAAAATAACCGGTTTGGTAAACCGCATTGGCCATTTTATAATAATAAAGCGCAGCATTCTTTTTATCGCTCACCGTTAATTTCTGTAAACGGAGCATTTCTGCAGCAAAAGTTTTTTTAGTAATAGATGCTTTCGCTGTTACATATTTTTTGGGGAAATCGTTAATGGTTTCGATAAATGGATTGGCATAAAGTTTAGTATTCTCCCCATCTCCATACCAGTTTTCAGGAGCAAAATATTTATAACCTGCCGAAACCTTCGCAAACATTTGAACAGCTTTGTCGTATTGGTGTGTACGCAGATAAGTAGTACCATAAAGCTCATAAAAATCGTCATTTTTCAGTTGGTTTAGAGCCGAAGCCAATAAGCCGGTAACATCGTTTCCAGCTGCTTTGGTTTTGTAAATCGCTAAGCCCTGCATACTTTTCGGGCTTAAATTTTTCTGCCAAAAATTAATGCTCTGATAGCTCATATTCTGGAAAAGCGAATTTTCTTTCAAAATTTTAGATGTCAGGTCGCCTTTAACCATAGCTAATGCTGCTTTTGCCGTATCGCCCATGCTCAGATAAGCTGGCGCTAATATCTGCTGATAAAAGTTTCTGGTCGTTCTGCTGAAACGTTTATCGGTCTGATCATCATCATAATATTGCCTGTTTGGCTGGTTTTTGTTTTCTGCAAAACGTTTTTCATCCAGCCATTTTAATGTCGCTAACAATTCATTTTCGTTAAAAGGAGCGCCTTTTTTGATGTTTTTAGCTTTGATCAACAAATCAGTAATACGGTATTGATCGCGCAATCTTTCCGGCAGTTTATCTGGTTTTAAAAGCGCCAGATAATTTGAGGCCAGGAAATCTTTGTTCTCCATCCAGGATAAATAGGCCGCGGTTAAAGTACCCAGTTCTGGCTGCGGATATTTCTTTTCAGTGGCCAGTTTTATAGCAAAATTCCTGATTTCATTCAAGTGTTTTAAGTTAACTGTTTTTAAACTGTCCTTATACTTAGGATTTCCGTTATCCGAAAAGTAATAATTATAACCAATTTTGGCGATGTCGTTCGCTTCGATAATATCTTGCTCCAATTTATTTACTTCGCGCACCAGTAAAGTTCCGTTCAGCAAGCTTTTTGGTTCGTAGCTGTAAACTTTGTTAATGCTTTCTATGCCCGAATCGGCATTGCCAAAACCATTTATCGCCCATATATTGGCTTTTTCATTATTGGTTTTAGCATACTTTAAAGCTCCTTGAACCGGAGAACTGGTATAATAATAGTTTTTGTAGGCCTGTATCCTCCGCTCGGGGTTGCTGGCAAAAACTTTTGAGAATAAAAATGCAGCTTCATCCGGATTGCCTAACCTGCGGATGGAACCGGCATATAAAGCTAACGCCCAACCTTTAACGGCACTGTTAACTTTACTGGGTTTGATATATGTTTCGTAAGTTGATTTACTCTCCGTATGCATTCCTGCGAAATGAAACATCCGTTCCGTTTGGTAAGCATAACGTAATTTCAGAAAATCGTCCTTTTCAGCTGCTGTTAATTTTAGTGCTTCTTTAGCTTTTGATCCCATTGCTGTAGTATCGCGTGGTTTTGGATCCCAAAGACTAAAATCTACATTGGCTAGGCGTTCGCAGCTCTTTGCAAACAGGTAATATTTTAAAGGTTCTTTATGTTTACTCAAAGCCTGTATAAAGCCGTTCTGTTGTAAACTGTCTGGCAATTGTGAAAGGTTGCCATCAAAATTAACCAGTTTTAAATCGGTAGCGCTATCGGTTTTATACATTACTTTTAGCACATCCTCTTTTGCAACATTGAGATATTTCGCCCATTCGCGGCTGTTAATGTCAGGCTCACTTTCGATATCGGCTTCACTGTTGAGGTAAACCATTTGATTATAGGCAAATGGCGAATATTCATCACCTTCTATATTGTTATGGAAATAGGAAATGTAATAATCGTAAGGATCTATCTCACCTCCACAGGCAAGATTCACGGCAATTTCGCCGAAAAAAGTAATCAGGAATACACTAAAAATTAGCGATAACTTTTTTAAGGTTTTCATTGGTAAAATGTTTTAATAGGTCGGTGTCTAAATGGTAAAAAACGAGATTTCGTTCTCTAGGACTTAAATATCGGGATAAAAATTTGGATGTAACAAGTAAATCTTCAGCAGAAATCCGTTCCCATCTTACCACATCACCCCGTTTTAATCCGGCTGCAGGATAATCAATCAAAAGGTCGTAAAGAATGGAATTTTGCCTTCGCTTAAAAAGTTTTTTATCGTCGATCTGAATTTTACTGATCCGTTTGGAAATACCTGCGTATTGTTTGTTTCTGAATACCACCGCCCATTCAAACAGCGGTAAGGCAACATCAAGTGGCAGGGGATATTGTTCCAGGTAATCTTTGAGGTATTGATCCATTTCATGCTGATCCAATATCGAGTTTTGATCTCCGTATTTACGCAGGTTGCCCATGTTGTAGCACATCAAAATAGCCTTTTCTACTGGCGGTACACCGCTTGATACAATGTTTTTAACCTGATGCAGTCGCAAGGTTACCGAAATGGTTTTTCCCCTTAAAAGCGAACTTGCCTTTAGCTGTTCGAGGAATTTAAAATACCTGTTTCTGGTACCTTTGGTCCAATCACAATCAATCTGTAATTCATTATAGTCTGTATTTCCGGCCTGTTTTACCTTTTCGGCCACAAATTTCGCAATGCGATTGGCCATCACCGCAGTCTGTATGGTGTCGATTTTGTTAAAAACCTGGTTAACAATAAACACTACAGGTATAATGTCGGTCTGTTTGGGTATTGGATCCGAAAATTTAATTGGCGAAACAGGTACGGGCAGTTGCAGATCGGGATTAAAATCTACATCCATAATCCGCACATACAAAGATTTTGATTTAAACTGATCGAGATAATCGGTTTCTTCCTTTTTATTCTGGTAATCCGTTTTCCAATAATAAAAAGTAGGGTGTACAATTGATTTTTGCTTACAACCAAGGAAGAGAAATACAGAAACCACTAAAATACTTATCTTGCGCATATCAATTTTATTCAACAAAAGTAGTATAAAATGCGGGCAGTTTTACAAAGAGTTACACACGCGAGTTGCACTGTTGATGGTGAAATAACAGGAGCTATTGGAGGCGGATTTCTGGTGTTATTAGGTATTGAGGATGCTGATCAAATAGAAGACCTGGAGTGGTTGGCGCAGAAAATTATCGGGATGCGCGTTTTTGGTGATGAAAATGGAATGATGAATAAAGCACTTGCCGATGTGGATGGAGATATTTTGTTGATTAGCCAGTTTACTTTATTCGCGTCTACAAAAAAAGGAAACCGTCCGGGTTTTACGAGGGCGGCACGACCAGATGTAGCGATTCCATTTTACGAGAAAATGATCGAAAAGTTATCGGCTTTATTGGGTAAAAAAGTAAAAACCGGAATTTTTGGTGCTGATATGAAAATAGCACTTTTAAACGACGGACCGGTTACGATTTTGATTGATACAAAAGATAAAGAATAAACAAATTTGAACAATATTGGCGTAACTTATTAAGTCTTAAATTGTCAAAAAAATAATACTATTTATTCCAAAACTTTTAACCTAAACTATATGAAGGATAAAAATCCGAACCGTTTAACTGAATATGGTTGTCTGGTATTTTTTTTAGGACTAAAATTAATTTTATCTTTTGTATTGGTTAATTCAGTTTATGAATTACATCGCGACGAATTCCTGCATTTAGATCAGGCCAATCACCTGGCAGCAGGCTTTACCTCAGTTCCACCTTTAACCTCGCTATTTTCCTGGCTGATTAAGGCTTTCGGTAACGGTGTGTTTATGGTAAAGATTGTACCTGCGTTAATGGGAGCAGTTACGATACTATACTGTTGGAAAATTGTCGATTTTTTAAAAGGGAACGTACTAGCCAAATGTCTGATTGCTGTAGCCTGTATATGCTCTTCTCTGCTTAGGCTAAATACCCTTTACCAGCCCAACTCTTTCGATGTTTTAGCCTGGACGGCCGTATTTTATTATTTACTGAAATATTTCGATAAAAATGAAGCCAAATATTTGTATGCTTTTGCCATTTTTGTGGCCTTAGGGTTTTTAAATAAATATAATGTCCTTTTTCTGATTATAGGTCTGTTACCAGCCGTAATTATTACTCCAAATCGAAAAATATTTACTGATAAACACCTTTATCTATCTATATTACTGGTAGTTTTAATTATTTCTCCCAATATAATCTGGCAGATTAACCATCACTTCCCTGTGCTAACCCATATGAAACTTTTGCAGGCCACGCAATTGGTGCATGTAAATCGGATCGATTTTTTCATCTGGCAATTTCTCTTTTTTATCAGTTCAATTTTTATCCTCCTGGCAGGGATCGGAAGTTTGATTTTTTATAAAGACTTCAGGAAATACAGCTGGATTATTTTGACCTACATCATTACCCTAGTCGTATTTAGTTATTTTAAAGCAAAAGACTATTATGCCTTAGGCTTATATCCGGTTCTATTGGCTTTTGGTGCTGTTTATTTAAGTCGGGTTTTAGCGAAGAAACGTATAATACTATTGGGCTTGCTGTTCGCTTTTAATATAGGCACGTTTATTTACCTGCTACCACTTTTGATGCCGATTTATAGTCCTGATGAAATTATTGCCCACCATAAAAGGTTCGAGCGGGTAGGGGCATTGCGTTGGGAAGATGGCAAAAATCACGAGTTGCCGCAGGATTATGCTGATATGCAAGGCTGGAAAGAACTGGCCGCACTTGTTGATATTGCTTACGGAAAGGTTAAAGATAAATCTACCGTATTGGTACGTGCCGATAATTATGGACAAGCCGGCGCAATCAATTATTATTCAAGATATAAAAACATCAATGCGGTATCATATAATGCCGATTACCTGTATTGGTTTAAAATGGATAAACCAATAAAAGATTTAATTTTAATTGAATGGTCTGATGATGAAGATCCTCAAAGGAAGAGAGAACAACCATTATTTGATAAAATTACTAAAATTGGCGAATTGAAAAATCCTTATGCCAGAGAAAAAGGTGCGGCAGTTTTTTTACTGGAAGGCGCAAAAAAAGAAGTTACCGGTATTATAAAATCAGAAATAGAAGAAGAAAAAAATGACCATTAACGAAGCACAGGAAACGGTAGACCGTTGGATAAAAACTACAGGGATCCGTTATTTTAATGAATTAACCAACACTGCCATTTTAATGGAAGAAGTTGGTGAGGTTGCACGGATTATGGCCCGTAAATATGGCGAGCAGTCTTTTAAAAAAAGCGACGAAGAGGTAAACCTAGCCGATGAAATGGCCGATGTAATGTTTGTGCTGATCTGCCTGGCCAATCAAACTGGTATTAACCTAACCGATGCCTTGGAAAAGAACCTCGTGAAAAAAAGCATACGTGATGCCGACAGGCATAAGAATAATGAGAAGCTTAAATAAGTCCGGAGTTCTTACGCGGGAGTCCGAAGTCTAAGCGACGAACTCCATTAAACTTCTATAGGCTACAAAACGGTTTTTAAACCTTTCGTTTAATTCGGCCTGTAAAGCCGGGGCAAATATTTCCTGGTATTTATTGTAGTTATCTAATGTTTCTACAACATACTGTGCGCAGTAAGTTACCCCTTCGTTAGGTGAATCAACAACCTTTAATAAACGGTTAGAAACAAACAGACCTGTTGCCATCACTTCAGGGATGTGAACATCCTGCATCCATTGTAACCATTCTTCGGCGGCTGCATCTTCGAGGATGAGCGTAACATTATATAAAAACATATTGCAAAGGTAAATAATATATAAATGCCAAAAAATGCATGGATGACTGTTTTTATTCTTTTAAGTGTTACTGCTCAATTAAATTTGTAGTACCCTTTATTCAGTAAAATAACGCCTCTCAACAAAATCAATAACTCAATGGGTAATTACATTTATGCTGGTTACCTCACCGCAATTTTATTCGTGTTTTGGGCCTGGTAATCGGTTGGATATCGTGAAGAAAAAAGACATTGTATATGGTGAAAAGGTGTTTTTTTATTCCTTAATGGATCGACAGCACGGTGCAAGAATTTTGACTTTAGCCGGAATTTGCTTCATTTTGTTGTTAACCTTAACTATTATTGCATTAATGCATAAGTTAGCTGCAATATCAAAATGATTACCATTACTACATCTTCTACTATAAAAGAACTTGAAGGAATTCTTGAACTTCAAAAGCAAAACCTAAAACAGGATTTAACACCCGAACAAGTTAAAGCGCAAGGCTTTGTTACGGTTTCGCATTCGCTCGATGACCTGGAAAAGATGCATCGATACGAGCCTAATATTATTGCAAAGGACGGAGATGCCGTTGCCGCTTATGTGCTGGGAATGACCGAGCAATCAAAAAACGATATTCCAAGGCTTGTTGAAATGTACGAAAGCTTTGATGATATTTTATACCGGGGAAAACCTGTTTCTAATTATCATTATATTGTGGTTGGTCAGGTTTGCGTAGGGCATAATTATCGGGCCAAAGGTTTATTTGATGAATGCTACAATGCCTATAAAGATTATTTTAAAGGTACGTACGACTTCGCAATCACTGAAATTGCGAGCATTAATTTAAGGTCGATGAATGCGCATAAACGCATCGGCTTTGAGGTAATACATACTTATACCGATAGCAGCGGTGTAGAATGGAATGTGGTGGTTTGGGATTGGGAGGATTTTAATTAGTATCTTCATTCAAACGCTTTATTAAAACATTTATGACTACTGATTTTGTAACCTTCCAAAGATTTAATGATCGAGCAGCAGCTTTATCACTAGCAGAAACATTTAGAGAAAACGGGATTGAGTGTGGATTGGAGGATGTTTCTGAAAACTTTGATGTTTCGTTTGCCAATAATGAAATCAATAAAGACTTTAGAATAAAGTTGAAGCCTGTCGATTTTGAACGGGCCGACACTTTGCTGTTGCAACTGGCAGAGAAAGATTTAGCAGATATCGATCCGAATTACTATATTTTTGATTTCAGTAATGAAGAATTAAAAGAGATTATTGAAAAACAAGATGAGTGGAGCAGTTTAGACTTTTTACTGGCCAAAAAAATCTTAAAAGAACGCGGTGTAGAGGTAAACGTTGGTCAGATCCAAACGTTTAAAGAAAAAAGGTTAGAAGTGTTAGCTGGACCTGAAGAAAGGCCACAGGTGCTGATTGTAGCGGGCTATATTTTGGCTTTTGTTGGCGGATTAATCGCCATCATCATCGGAGCTTATTTAAGGAATCATAAAAAAACATTGCCTAATGGAGAACGGGTTTTTGGTTATGCCGCATCAGATAGGGCACATGGTGAAAGAATTTTGATTATTGGAATTCTTGCACTAATTCTTTCAGCTATATATCAATTTTATAAATATGTTTAGGGCTAGTTGAATTAGCTAATTTGCTGAGAAAATTTTAAAGGTTTTTGTCGATGCAGATCTCTCTCCAGATTGTCGGGATTGCACTTCATATCGGACAATAATATTTAGTTTTAGTTTGGCGTTAGCGATAGGCATTTGGAATTAGTTAATCAATTTGACTATAAACCGTTAACCAATAATTAGTTTGCAATTCAGTTAACCGATTTAAATACTTAACCCGTTTACCACCAATGAACTAAAGAACCAATTAAACCCCATCTCCCCGTAAATTCCTGAATCTTTTTCTCGCTTCAGCGCTGAACATGCTACCAGGATAATCTGTAATCAGTTTCTGGAAATAAATTTTGGCCTGTGCAATATCATTCAGTTTCTTTTCATAAAGATCGCCCAGTGTAAAAAGGGCATCATCTGTCCAGATCCCATCTTTAAATTCTTCCGTTACTTTTTTAAGGATATCAGCAGCTTTTTGAAAATCATTTGCTTTAATAAAAATTCGCGCTTTACTCATCATGATGGCATCTGCCAAACTGTTTTGAGGATAAGCAATTGCAATGCTATCCATTTTTTTTACCGCTTTTTCGGGTAGGTTTCTGAATAAAAGCATTTCTGCATCAGCATACATTTTTAAGGCATTGCTATCAGCTGGCGTCTGAATATTATCACTAATCAATAAACTCAGGTTTAATGCATCATTGGCAATCAACTGAGAGGTAGCGGCCTTCAAAACCAAACATTGGCCATTGCTGTATTCGAAATTGCCTTGGTAAAAGGAAAGTTTAGCACTCCTAAAGCGTGCCTCATTTCCTACGGGCTGACCTTCGAACTGTTTGCTTACCTGTTCGTACACCAAAAATGCTTCCCATGGCTGATTGGTTAAAATGTAAATGTCGCCTAAATCGAGTTTTAGCTGACCCAGGTCCTGATCATTAATGCCGGGCATCTTTATCGCTTCTTCCAGTTCTTTTTCAGCACTACTGGGTTGATTTAAATAATAAGCCCGCAAGTTTGCCAGTTTTTTTATGGCAAAAAGGGTATTCCTGTTCTTGCCGTTTTCTTCCAATAAAACCTCGTAATCTTTCGCTAGCAGATCAAGGTCTGCAACCGTGTATTTTCCGCTGGTGCGCAGATTATACTTAGTATTCAGCATTTCTATTTTTGATGGAAGATAATAATGGTTATCCTTTCCTTTGGTTAATAAGTAATCGTAGGCTTTAATAGCCGTTTCATAAGCGCCATTATCAATAAAGGTATAAATGGCGTTAAATAGCGTGCCGCCATCTGCCTTGGTCCGTTTATCAAAAGCAATTAACTGGCGCAGGGCCATATCAAATTCCTGTTGCTGTATGTAATTCCAGGTCAGCAGCTGGATATAAATTTCGGCATCTGGCTCTTTCTGTATTTTCTTTAAAATAGCCGCCTGAAAAGTCTGGTAGTCATTTTTATCCTCAAAAATAGATGACAATACCGCTTCGGCCTGAGGCAAGAGCTGTGGCATGGTAGCCATTGCATCCAGGTATTCCTGCATCAGCATGGGTTTATCTTTTTTGAAACGGTAAATGTTCAACAGTTCGAAAGCAAAAGCCTGGTCATTACCCAGCAATTTGCGACCTTGTTTAAAAGTTTGAATCGCAAAATCGTAATTTTCAAAACGATAAAAGCTGTTGGCCAGATTTCTAATCCTAAACTCTTCTTTTGGCAGTTTTGCAATTACCTCATTAAAAATTTTGTTGGCCGCCTGTACATCGCCTTTCTCCTGGTAAAGTTTGCCCAATGCAATGGGATAAAGTTCATTTTGTGGATTTTTTTTAACCTCACGTTTAACTGCTTTTTCGGCAACATCGTAACGCTTTAATTTTAATAAGGTATTAAAATAAATGTCGAAATAAGCATCGTTATTGGGGATGGCATAGAGTTTTTCGAGTAGCACTACTGCTTTTTCATAATCTCCATCCTGATAATATTGAATAGCCAGACTACTTTCATCAGGCGCAATCTGTTGATTGGGACGAAAGATTTGTGCATTGGCCCCAAGCGATAGAAATAAGAATATGATGAAAAACAAGCGGTTCATAAACCTAAATTATAAGTTTTAAATGTAACATTTTAATACTTCTTTAGCTAAACCGCTAATTGATATTAAACGTATTTTAAATGTTACCTGTATTTTATTTTGTAGATATTTTATAAATACTAAATTGAACCACGACTTATTATTGATTACATAAGGTAACATTGTTGGTGTAAATTGGGGTTAAGTAGTTGTGATGCTTATTTTTGTCATCCCATAAAGAATTTATTTATGCTAAAAAGGATTTTTCTATTGTTAATGGTTGCATTGATTTGGGCTTGTAAAGGCACAAACCATGATACTATTCCTGTAGACGATTTTTTTAAAACGCAGGATAAAGCCTACTATCGCATTTCTCCAGATGGGAAAAGTTTATCTTATTTAAAGCTTCATGATAAAAAACTTGATCTTTTTGCTGAAGATCTTGCCACTGGAAATAGCATTCAGTTAACCCATCTGAATGGGAAGAATATCAGTTTCCATTTCTGGACTAGTAACAATGAACTGATTTATTACACCGAGGATGGATCTAAAGAACGCAGGTCTGATATCTTTGTGATCAATAAAGATGGGAGCAAGCAGGTGCAGTTGAGTGCGAATGAGAAAAATAGGTTGAGGGTAATAGAAGATCAGCTGATCGATGATAAATATATTATTGTAGCTTCCAATAAACGAGATTCGACCGTTTTTGATGTTTACCGTTTAAACGTACGGGATGGAAAAATGGAGATTGCCGCAAAAAACCCAGGCAATATTACCAAATGGATGACAGATAGTAAAGGGGTACTTAAAATTGCCGTTGCCAGTGATGGGGTGAATGAAACCCTAATGTACCGCGAAAAGGAAAACGAGGCTTTTGCACCTGTAATTACCAATAATTTTGAAACTACTTTGCAGCCGATTGCATTTTCGGAAGATCAACCCAACGTGCTTTATGCAATCTCCAGTGTTAACCGGGATAAAAATGCACTGGTGGCGCTTGATTTAAAAAACGGCAAAGAAAAACAGGTGCTTTTTGCAAATGATACCTTAAATGTGGTGGATGCAACCTACTCCCGTTTCCGGAAAAAAATGCTTTTCGCCACCTGCGAAACCTGGAAAAGGGAAAAGTTTTATCTTGATGAGAATACAAAAGTGGCTTATTCTGGCATTGATAAACTTTTACCCGGTACTGAATGGATTATTATGGATAGAGATAAAACGGATAAAGTATTTGTGATACGCACTTTTACCGATAAAAATCCTGGTTCTTATTATTTATATACGGCTGTTGATCAAAAGCTTAAAAAGCTTACTGATGTGAGCCCTTCCATTAAACCGGAAGATATGAATGCCATGGAACCGATCAGTTTTAAAAGCCGGGATGGTTTAACTATTAATGGTTATTTAACCTTGCCAAAAAATAAAAAGGCAGCTAACTTACCTGTGGTAGTACTACCACATAATGGCCCTAAATCTAGAAACAGTTGGGGCTACAATGCAGAAGTACAGTTTTTGGCCAACCGTGGTTATGCCGTTTTGCAAGTAAATTACCGTGGTTCTACCGGTTATGGGAAATCATTTTATGCTGCAGGTTTTAAACAATGGAGCGATAAAATACAGAATGATGTTAATGATGGTGTTAAATGGCTGATTGCAAAAAAAATTGCCAATCCAAAGAAAATTGCCATTTATGGTAATGGTTTTGGGGGTTACATCGCTTTAAATTGTTTATATAAAAATCCGGATCTTTATAAGTGTGGCGGATCAAATTCTGGTGTAATTAACCTGTTTAGCTATCTCAAAACTTTTCCTCCATTTTTAAAGGCCAAATTGCAGATGTATTACGAAATTGTAGGCAATCCAATAACCGATACCGATTATATGCGCTTTGCTTCACCCGTTTTTCACGCAGAACGCTTTAAATCACCTGTTTTTATAGCCCAAAACCCTAAAGACCCGACCGTAAACGTTGCGGAAGGGGTACAGTTTATTAAAGAACTCAAAAAAAGGAATGTTCAGGTTACCTACATCGAAAAAGAGGAAGGCCCGGACCCAATCATCCGCCAACAGAGTAGAACAGCGCTATACAAAGCTTTAGAAGCATTTTTAAAAGAGAATCTAGGTAAGAAATAGGTATGGCCTTAGATAAAAAAAGCAGTTACCGTAAAAACTTCTCCTTGGGTATAACTTTCATTGTACTCATTTCCATTCTTTTTATCCTCTCACTTTTCCTTGCATTTAACTATAGTAAAAAAACGATAGAGAACGATTTTGTTTCCGAAAAGGTAAATGTACTGGAACAAAGTATTAAGCCATACAATGATTTTTTTCAGAACAAAATGCCTGAGATTTCTTATTACAATGGCTATCTGGATTCTTCTACTGCTGCGAAGTTTGTCGATACAGTAATGTTAAAATATCCTTTCATCTCAAAGATTACTTTTTACGATACGGAAGTTAAGAATGTTCCAGTTAAAGATGGGATCAATGCAAACCACCTTGGTATTGGCCCAAAATCTATTTTCCAGTTTGGGAAAGGGGTAAAGCCTGATTCCGTCAAGTTATATTCAGAAGATGATACGAGATCTTTTAATGTGGGAAGTGATTTTAATGCAATCGCAATTAAACTTGCCACTTTTGTTGAGGATCTTGATACCGCATCAGTACCCACACAAGAGGAACTGTTTACCAACTTTTCTATTGTTAATTCTAATGAAAATAAAATCACTTATTTAAATATTCCCCGACGTGAAGATTTGAGGGTCTATAAAGATATGATCAGGCGGAAGTTAAATCCGGCACCTGTTTATCAACAGGATGTACTGGTTTTTAAACTTGACGCACATAAAATCAAAATCATCAATACAAGGCCATTATTATACCAAAGGATCAGTATTGAGCCACTAACTTATGATCCGATCGATACTTCAGACGAAAATATTAGTACAGAAATAGCGCTGCCGGGTGCTTTTTCTGATTTCAAGGTATACCTCATTTCATCAAAATCTTATATCAAGAAAGAGATTTTTATTTACTTCATGCCCATTGCCTTAGTGTTATTGCTGGTATATGGGGTACTTTTATTGGTCGCTTTTTTGATTTACCGTAATCTGAACATCAATAGTAAAATGTTTAAGTTGCAGTACGATTTTGTAAATAACCTTACACATGAATTTAAAACGCCCGTTAGCGTAATTAAGATTGCAGGGAACAATATTAAAAGTGCTACTGTATTAAGTCAAAAGGAGCAGCAGCTCTATGGCAAGATACTGGATGAAGAAGCCGACAAACTGAATGGTTTAATGAACAAACTGCTGGCTTTTACGCAAATTGAAAATAAGGCAATTAAACTAAACCAGGAAGAAGTTAATGTTGTGGATTTTATTGAAAGTACGATTGAATCGCATACGTTAAAACACCCAGATTTTAAGATTACTTATGAAGTGCTGGGCTTTAAAACCTTTATCACCGATCCGGTATTATTGGGTAGTTTGTTCGATAACCTGGCAGAAAACGCCTACAAATATTCAAAACCAGAACAGAAAAAATTGCACATTAGTGCGAAGCTGATTAAAGGGGTACTGGTTTTCAGGTTTGCCGATAAAGGAATAGGTATCGCATCGTCAGAATTAAACAATATATTTAAGAAGTTTTTCAGGATACAGAATGAATATAACCAAATGGGTAGTGTAGGCCTGGGTTTGGCATTCTGCAAAGAACTGGTTAACTTTATGGAAGGAGAAATCTCTGTAAAAAGTAGAGTGGGGAGCGGTACGGAGTTTAAAATCGTGCTGCCATACAATAGTTAAATTTTAGAGGTTGAAAAGTTAAAGGTTGGAAGGTTGAATTGAATTAACCTTTAAGCATTGCAACGTTCAACATTACAATGTAAACACACATAAATGTCTAAAGAAGTAAGAATATTAATCGTAGAAGATGATGAAAATCTTCGCTTTCTGGTAGCCCACCGTTTAAAGGCTGAAGGTTATAATGTGCTTGAAGCAAATGATGGCGAAGCTGGAGAAAGAATGATTTTGGCCGATCAGCCCGACATTGTTTTATTGGACTGGATGATGCCTGGTAAACAAGGTGCCGAAGTTTGCGAGAATGTACGTAAACAGGGTTTTGAAAACTTGGTGATTATGATGACCGCAAAGGCTCAGGATGTAGATAAAATTGATGCTTATAACTTTGGCGCATCTGATTATATCACCAAGCCTTTTAATATGGATGTTTTAGTGGCCATGTTAGAAAGCAAGGTGAAATTTATCGTCAATAAGGATTCTGCAGAGATTCACCGTTTTGGCAATATGGAACACCACCCAAATATCCATACTTTATTCAGAGACGGAAAGAAGATTGAATTAACGATATTGGAAAACCGTATCCTGCTTTATTTCCTGCGCAATCCGGGAAAAGTAATCAACCGTGATGAACTGATGTTGGTGGTGTGGGGTTACAACTCTGATGTGAACACCAGAACGCTTGATATGCATATTGTGCGCTTGCGTAAAAAAATAGAATTGAATCCTGATAATCCACAGTTGCTACAAACGGTTAGAGGCGTAGGTTATCGCTTTAACGCGGGATAATTATAATGTGCCGTCCATCTGATGGTTTTAAGTAGTTCAAATAGGTGTCAGATGGTAACATCTGACACCACTATGAATTTTATGTACTACGCCCTTTTAAGGGTAAATATGGTAATCTCTGGTAAAACTCCAACTCTACCTGGATAACCCAGGAAACCGTAGCCTACATTAACGTAAAGTTGTTGTTTTTTTTCCTGATATAAACCTGCCCATTCTTTGTAAATGTATTGCACAGGGCTCCATTGATATTCTTTTAAACGAACACCAAACTGCATGCCGTGCGTGTGTCCGCTAAACATGGCGTCGATTTGCGGGTACTTCTGTAAAACTTCTCCACGCCAGTGCGATGGGTCATGACTTAACAAAAGTTTGACAGGTAAATCATCCGTATTTTGAACAGCAAGCTCCATTTTTCCATATTTTGGAAAACGGCCCATTCCCCAGTTTTCTATTCCTAAGATCCCGATTTCTTCGCCGCCTACTTTTAACCTGCGGTTTTCGTTCATCAATAAATCGTAACCCATTATTTTGTGAACATCAACCATATCTTTCAGATTTTTTACTTTGGCTGGCGATGACTCCTTGCCGAAATAATAGTCACCATAATCGTGGTTTCCTAAAGATGAATAAACGCCTAGTGGCGCTTTTACTTTCGAGAAAATATCCTGATAATCTCTCACTTCATTTGTTAAGTTATTAACCAAATCTCCTGTAAAAAAGATGAAATCTGGTTTCTCCCCCAACAACATTTCTACGCCACCTTTTACTGCGGTTTTGTTGTAGAAACTGCCCGAATGAATGTCAGAAATTTGCCCCATGGTAATGCCATCAAATGCCTTTGGTAGATTAGGGAGAATTAAGTTAACTCTTCTAACCTGATAATCATAAGCGCCAGAAATTATTCCCCAGCTTAGTGAGGTTAAAGGAACGGCTGCAGCCACCAATCCGGCTTTTACCAAAAATTCTGATCGTGAAATAGGTTCGGCAGTTGTAAGTTGTGCTGTAGTTGAAACTTCAACTTCTTTATTTTTTCTAAATATCCTGATGAATAATCTTCGTAAATCATCCAAAACTAGAAATGGAAGCATCGCCATTTTACAGGCTACTGTTAAAAAGAAAGCGACTAGAATGATGGCTCTAAGCGTAAGGAAAAGATTAAGGTAAATTCCTGCAAAAACGCCAATAATTAGCAGAATGCTATAACTCCAGTATAAAATACCAAAGATTTTTTTTGTTCTTGGTTTCCATTTGAAAACTGAAACAATGGCTTTGAAAAAATAAATATCAAAGGCTGTAATTAGTATGCAGGCTGCAATGATGAAAGGTAATCTTCCCATATACTCGGGTTATTCGATTTAAATTAAAAAAATAAGGCAGGTTTTTCTGACCCGCCTAAAATTAAGTATTTGAACTAAATAAATTATCTAAAATTCGCTTCGGATGGTCTAAAAAGGATTTATAAACTCTGTATATCTCAGATTCCTCATATTTTACTTTCGTTATTTTACCATCGGCCATTTCGTAAATCGTTGCATTTGGATAAGCGAGCAAAATAGGAGAATGAGTTGTAATAATGAACTGCGCATTTTTATCAATCAAATTGTCAAGTTTTGATAGCATTGCAATTTGTTTCGTGGCTGATAAAGCAGATTCAGGTTCATCCAGAATATAAACACCGCTGCCGTCAAAGCGGTTCATAAATAGTGACCAAAATGACTGCCCGTGAGACTGTTCGTGTAAAGAAACGCCACCGTAGGATTTTATAATTTTTGGTCCAAAAGATGGTTGTTCATCAAGTTTATCAATCTCACTTGCAACATTATAAAAACTTTCACCCCGTAAGAAAAAACCATCTTTTGGTTTTCTGAAACTTTTGCTAATTATTAAATAATTATGCAATTCTGAGTGTGTTGCCCTACTTGCAAAATTAAAATTTTTACTTCCACCTTCAGCATTGAAACCTAAGCTTACTGCAATTGCTTCAATCAATGTAGATTTTCCGACGCCGTTATCGCCAGTAAAAAAAGTAACATTTGGATGAAAGGCCAGTTCCTGAAATGATTTTAAACAAGGAATGTTAAACGGGTATCTATCAGGAAGATTCTCCTGATTCAATCTTAAAGATAAAAGATATCCGTTAAACTCCATTTTTAATTTAATCCCTCATTCATTTGCTTCTACCTGAAATCGTCTTCATCCTCTTCCTCGTCAAATTCGGCATTAAATAAGCTGCCAAACATATCTGAAAAGCCGAAGCCTCCATTTAAAAAGTTTTTGCTCAGTTGTGAATATTCGGCTAAACCGTGTAATACAAATTCCATTAAGAGTAAGGTTTGGTTTTCGCTCAGTTTAGGGTGGAATTTCTTTACCAAATCATACAGGCCTGGCACCAGCATCAATGCTTTTTTGTATTGCGTGTTGCTCAAGGTGTCCGTAACATCAACATTATGGCCTTCAGTAAACCATTCGGTTACTTCGGTGTAAGGGTTGGCTGTTTTGGTTTTTTTTGCTTTTTCAGGATCAGGGAAATAACGGGCAAACAAAGTTTTAACTGCCTTGCCGATTAACGTAGTGGCTACATGTGCAGGCCCTTCTAATTCGCCTTCGTAAACCAATTCTATTTTACCCGTTATGGCTGGGATAATGCCTGCCAAATCTGCCAAACGAACAGCTGTATTTTTTTCACCAGAGATTAACATTCTGCGTTCAGCTGTGCTTATTAAATTTTCATAAGCAGAGATGGTTAATCTTGCTGATACACCCGATTTTTGGTCGATATATTCACTTTTACGTGCTTCGAATGCAATCTGCTCTATTAAATCTTTCACCAAACCATCAGCCTCTATATTTGCTTTTTGTTCTGCTGTTAGTTTAGCTTCCTGAAAAGTGATTTTGCGGGAAATCTCGATGCTTTTCGGATAGTGTGTTAAAATCTGACTTTCAATTCTATCTTTTAGCGGGGTAACAATGCTGCCACGGTTGGTATAATCTTCCGGATTTGCTGTAAATACAAACTGTATATCTAAAGGCAGGCGCAATTTAAAACCGCGGATTTGTATATCTTTTTCCTGTAGCATGTTAAACAGAGCCACCTGGATACGGGCCTGTAAATCGGGTAATTCGTTAATTACGAAAATGCTGCGGTGTGCACGAGGAATTAAACCAAAGTGGATTACACGCTCATCATTGTAGGTTAACTTTAAGGTAGCGGCTTTAATCGGGTCAACATCGCCAATTAAATCGGCAACCGTAACATCTGGTGTGGCCAGTTTTTCGGTATACCTTTCACTGCGGTGCAACCAGGCAATTTCGGTATCGTCGCCTTTGGTGGCAATTTCATTTTTTGCATACCACGAAATTGGGTTCAACGGGTCATCAAAAATCTCACTTCCGGCAACATAAGGCACATATTCATCCAGTAAATTTACCATTAAACGGGCAATACGTGTTTTTGCCTGTCCACGTAAACCTAAAAGTAAAATATTGTGACGTGATAAAATTGCGGTTTGTAATTCTGGAATAACCGTTTCATCATAGCCGATAATGCCCTCAAATTCTGTTTTTTTATCGCGCAGCACCCTGATCAAATTTTCTCTGAGCTCTTCTTTTACCGATCTTGATTTATATCCTGTGGTTTTTAACTTGCCTAATGTAGTATTTTGCATCTTTTAAATTGGGTTTAAGGCATAGGGTTTAAGGTATAAGGTTTGCAAAGTGCACAAGCCTCTTCTATAAATCTATCCCCCTTTTTAATGTTTTATGGTTGATTTGGGTAGGAATTGGCGATGGGTTTTACCTTCATCCTTACGCCTTTTACCTTCCACCTTATTTTACTGTCTTTCTTCTGTTTTTAATATAATCTTCAAAAATGTATTCACCCAAACCGTTTAAAGAGCTATAAAAAGCCCTGCCACCATTAATTTCCGTAAACTGGCGCACAAACTGCTGTAAATAAGGGTCCTTTGCAATCATAAATGTAGTAATTGGGATTTTAAGCCGCTTACATTGGGCCGCCATATTTAAGGTTTTATTGATTACCTTCCTATCCAAGCCCATGCTATTTTTATAGTATTTGCCATTTTCTTTCAGGCAGGTTGGTTTCCCATCAGTAATCATGAAAATCTGTTTATTATGCGTTTTCCTTCGGCGGAGTAAATCTGCAGCCAATTCTAGGCCTGCATAAGTATTGGTATGATATGGACCAACCTGTAAATAGGGCAGGTCTTTCACGCTAATTGGCCAGGCATCATTTCCGAAAACCACAATATCTAAAGTATCTTTAGGGTATTTCGTTTTTATCAGCTCAGCCAAAGCCATTGCAACTTTTTTTGCGGGGGTAATCCGGTCTTCACCATACAGAATCATGGAGTGCGAAATGTCGATCATCAACACCGTAGATGTTAAGGTTTTAAAATCCTTTTCCTCCACCTCTAAATCGCGGTCTGTTAAAGTGAAATCACTAATTCCGTGGTTAATCTGAGCATTTTGTATAGAAGCAGTCATGTCGATCTGATCCAGACTATCGCCAAAATTATATTCCCGTCTGTCGGCATTTTTCTCTTCCCCAATACCCGATTGGTTACTGTTGTGGTTACCACGACCAGATTTTTTCAGTTTCCCGAAAATTTCATCTAATGCAGATTTTCGGATGGTCTGTTCCGTTTTAGCTGTAATTTTAAACGCTCCCGATTGATTGTCTTCAGTAAGGTAACCCTTATCTTTCAGGTCGTCGATAAAATTACCAATGCCGTAATCGTTATTGGTTAATTTATATTGTTTGTCGAGCTCGTTAAGCCAGCTTAAAGCCTCTGCTGCATCTCCTGCTGTATAATTTAGCAGTTCGCTAAATAATTTTAGCAACTCATCAAACCCACCCTTTGGCGCATCACCCGGCTTATAATCAGAAAAACGAAAACCTCTCATGTACTTGTATTAACGATTTATCGAAGATAAAAGTTTCGCTTTGCATTAATTTAAGCGCGGTGTCATATTTGGAGGCAAGAAGAAAGGTAAAAGACTAAAGTAAATTGCCAAATGAAAATTGTCAAACTGATTTGGGCGTTCCCAAGCTGCGTAAGGGTCGGGCTCAGGGTTGCGCTTTGCTTCTGTACCGGTGAAGAACCGGCACTAAACCCTTTTCAATCCCTAACGCAAAACCCACCGTTTAAAAAATAAATCTGACAGACCTTTAGGTTTCAAAAAACTATAAGTTATTATAAAAGCTTATCCCAGCGCCATATGGTAAATCTTTTTATTATAATCAGGATTTGCACCCGGTTGCGAGGCTACAAAAGCACCAACCTTACAGGCATTGTCAAGAGTCGTTTCCATGGGGTAACCTTGCAGGTAGCAGGCTATAAAGGTGGCTAAAAAAGCATCACCAGCACCAACGGTATCCGCAACCTGAACTTTGTAACCAACATGTTTAAATAATTTGCCTTCTTTTAAAACACAGGCACCTTTATCTCCAAGTGTTAGGCAGATCATTTCGATATCAAACTGACCTGCAAGCTGTTTTAACAATTGTTCATTAGTATTACCCGTTAAGCCAAACGATTCCTTAACCCAAAGAATTTCATCTTCATTTATTTTAAGGATATCCGCTTTTGTCAAAAGCTCGCTGATGAGTTCTTCACTGTAAAAAGGAGCCCTAAGGTTAATATCGAATATTTTGGTTTTCGCATGGTCTAAAAGTTCAAGGATCGTTTTTTTAGATGGCTCCTCGCGGCAGGTTAAACTACAATACACTAAAGCATCGGCCTGTTTTACCGCGGTGATATTTTCTTCCGTAAGTTTAATGGCGTCCCAGGCCACAGGCTGTTTAATGGTATAGGTGGCCTGATGTTGCTCATCCAGCTGAACCACCACTGTACTGGTTGGTAATTCGGGATGGGTTTGGATTAAATCTGTAGCAAAATGATTGCTGGCTAAAAAGTTGAGCAGTTCCTTGCCCTTATCATCATCACCAACGGCGCTGATGAAACTGCTTTCTATACTTTGCTTATGTAAATTAAGCGCAACGTTCATACTCGAGCCGCCAGCTTTTTTACCCTCCGGGAAAACGTCCCATAGTATTTCGCCGATTGTAATTACTTTATTTTGCATGTTAGATTGATAAAAAATGTAAATAAACAATTTTTACTGATGGAACGAAATAATTTGTTTCATATCTTTAATTTTTACTCAATTTCAATAACCATGAAAAAAATACTCCTTATTGCCCTGCTTTTAGTCTCATTTGGCACCTTTGCTCAAAATGCAAAAGATAAACAGATGATACTTGATCTGCTTGAAAAACAACGTATCGATTGGAACAAAGGCGATGTTGAGGCCTTTATGCAAGGATATGAAAAATCTGATAGTTTACTTTTTGTGGGTAAAAGCGGACCAACTTACGGCTGGCAAAAAACGTTGGATAATTATAAAAAAGGTTATCCGGATAAATCTGCCATGGGCTTTTTGGTGTTCGGGATTAAAAAAGTAGAGTTTTTGAAACCCGACCTGGCTTTTGTGTTGGGCAGCTGGAATGTTAAAAGAGAAAAAGATGAGTTAAAAGGTTATTTTACACTTTTGATCAAAAAAATTAAAGGAGAGTGGAAGGTGATCGTTGATCATAGTAGCTAAATGTGGAAGAGGTGAGATGTAAAATGGATGAGGGAGACAAAGTTGTGTTGGTAACGACCCGGGTCGTTATTTCGAACGGAGTGCAACGAAGGCGAGAAATCTGTCTAGATGGATATCCTATTTATAGCCTTTATAGTCCTCGTTTTTAACGAGGATTCGTAAGGTTAGCATTTTCAATGCTATATAAGTTATAATTTTCAGGGTGATACAATCGCCCTTTTCATTCATCCGCGTTGCAAATGTGGACGATAGATTTATTTATTCGCCTAACTTAAAATCTTTATAATAATAATCTTTATCTGCATCTGTTAAATGACGGATTACCCTGCATGGGTTTCCTGCTGCAAAAACATTATCCGGAATATCCCTGGTAACCACGCTACCAGATCCGATAACCACATTCGATCCGATTTTTACGCCAGGGTTTATTACTGCATTTCCACCGATCCACACGCTATTGCCAATAGTCACTTCCTGTGCCCACTCATATTCCTGATCTCTTAAATGTGCGTGGATGGGATGACCTGCGGTATAAATAGCTACATTTGGTGCGATAAAAACACTATTTCCGATGCTTACTTTTGCGCAGTCTAAAATAACGAGGTTAAAGTTCGCATAAAAATTATCTCCAATTTCGATGTTATAGCCATAATCACATCTAAAGGGAGGCTCAACATAGAACATTCTTTCTGTTTTTCCGAATAGTCTTTTTAATAACTCTTTACGTTGTTTGATAAATTTTGGTGCGAGGTTATTAAATTCAAAAACGATTTCACGGGCTTTTAATCTTTCTTTCGAAAGTTCTTCAGCTCCTGCTTGATAAGCTTTGCCGGCAAGCATTTTTTGTTTTTCGGTTAGTGTATTGATATTCATTGGTGTTATGATTTCTGTATTTGCACTACATGTTATCCCGCAATAATAACAAAAAACGGAGCTATCATTTACCGATGCCCCGTTGTATTTTATTTTTTTAAATGATTTTTATGGTCTGCCTTTGGCTAAAGCCCGCTCAGCAATTTTAACAGCTTTTCTCTCTCTCCAGTGTGCGTATTTTTCTTTGAAAGTCATTTTTATCAAACTATCAATTGCACCATGGGTAAATAAGCTCCAAACACTTGCTACTTTACGTGTAATCGATTGGTCCCAAGCCCTCAAACTTAGCGAGAAAGAGCCATCCAGGTACTTCATCCAGTGCCACATTCCGGTTGGCATAAATAAAGTATCGCCATGCTCCAGGAAAACCTCATAACCTTCTACACCATTCAGTGCTGGGAATTTTTTGAAATCAGGGTTGGCCACATCGTAATCTTCTAAAGCATAAGTTGCGTTTGGCAAGCAATACAATCTGTCTTTCCATTTATAATCGAATAAGATGATGTGTTTTCTGCCACCAAAGTGGGTATGGAAAATGTGAGGCAAATCGATATCGTAATGTAAAAAGGTTACGGAGTTAGAACCACCAAAAAACATGGCGGGCATACTTTCGATAAAACCGCCCATCAAATCTTTAGGGATTTTTACATCATTGATTAAACTAGGCACTTTTTTAAACAGATTGAAAAAGAAAATCCTCAGTTCAGTCGGCTCACGTTTGATCAGGTCAAGGTAATCGCCAAATTTCATATGTGCAGTAGCTGCGTTGATCGGTTTTGACGGATCAGCTTTAGAGTTATCGTAAAGTGGAACCTCTAGTTCCCCACCAATTTCTTTTAAATATTCAGTTGTCCATTTTTCTCTGGCAGGCCAATCTTTGGTAAGGCCCCTGATGACTAACGGACGTTTAGTTTTCAAATAATTTTTCTTAAAATCTTCAGGAGTGATATTCTCAACAATATCAACAGGTTTTAAAATGAAACTCATGCGCTTAAATCGGTTATTTGTGCCGAACAACAAATGTGTAAATTTTATTTTACAAAATTGATGTTAACAGGTAAATGTGACTAAAATCACGTAATCTAAATTAGCAAATACTTAACAATTTAATAATTACGCTTCAACTTTATTTTTGACAATTTCAGCATAAGCGGCATCCCAAAGGTCGATTCTTTTTTGTAAAGCCTGTTTTGTAGTTTCTTCTGCCTCGGCCCAAAATACTTCCTCTTTTTCGCAGAGTTTTTCTGTCATAGAAAGTGCCAAATGGCTATGGTGATCGCCATCTACTTCGATGTGTCGCTCCAGGTAATATTTAAAAATCGATACTTTATCGGCCTGGGTACTATTTAAGTCATTCACCATGCTGTAAAACATATTCGGGATCAGATCCTCACGACCGAAGGTAAAACTGGCTGCCTGTAAGTGTGTTTTGCCGCTGTTGATGGTTTCGAATGTGGCATTCACGAAATCTTTGGCAGTAGCAGGAACATTTGCAATGTCAAATGCTTCATTAAAACTTTTACCGTTTTTTAAGGCGTTTAAAAAATCATTAATGGGTTTTGTATTTGCTCCGCATTGATCCATTGCATCTAAATACAGTTCGAAATGGCTTTTAATCGCTCCATAAGCATCCACATCCGATTCTTCTCCGGCTACAATTTCATTGATCAACTGTCTGGTAACCGGATTACCAACCGGGAACCAAGGCAAACTGGTGCAGGTAAGGTTAATCTGTAAGGCCTTAAGCAGCGACATAAAATCCCAAACCGCGAAAATATGGTGTTCCATAAAAATGCGCAGATCTTCCAGTTCGCTAATGGCTGAATAAACCTTATGATTAATAATTTCCTGTCTAAGGGAAGTAATACTTTCTTGTATTTTTATAATGTTAGGATGCATATTTGAGTTTTGTGTTTGGAGTGTTGAGTTTGGAGCCAAAACCTCATCATCCTATTTAATCGTTCGCTTTATTCTTTTCGTTATTTAGGTAAATTTTTTTCCAACGCTTTACTAGCCCTTTTAATGGCGAGTTCTTCTTTCCAGTGCATGTATTTTTCGCGGTAGTTTGCTTTCATAAAGTCGTCAAATTTACGCTGTAAAGTTAAGTTATACAAGCTTTTTGCTTTTACAGCCCAGCTTTTATCCCATGCCCTTAGGCTGATGGAGAAAGAGCCATCAAGGTATTTCATCCAGTGCCAGTAACCGGTAGGCATAAATAAAGTATCGCCATGTTCTAAAAAGGCTTCTACTCCCTGTACCCCTTTTAATGCTGGGAATTTATCAAAATCAGGGTTCTCAACATCGTAATCTTCAAGCGCATAAGTGGCATAGGGAATCTGGTATAACCGCTCTTTCCATTTATAATCAAACAGGATGACATGTTTCCTCCCATTAAAGTGAGTATGGAAAATGTGCGCCAGGTCGATATCATAATGCAAGAAGGTAACAGAGCTCTTTCCACCAAAAAACATATTCGGATAACTATCTAAAAAGCCACCCATTAACTCTTTTGGGGCAGTATAATCTTCCAGTAATTTCGGGGCAAATTTTATCGGGTCGAACAAAAATATACGCAAGTCTGTTGGTGTTTCCTTGATCAGATCAATATAATCACCAAATTTCATTTCAGCGGCCGACGCATTAATCGGTTTAGAAGGATCAGCCTTCGAACTGTCATAAAGCGGAACGGTTTTATCTCCAACAACATCCTTCATGTAGTCCATTGTCCACTTTTGGTAAGCTGGCCATTTCTTTGCCATATTTTTAATTACCAAGGGTTTGCGCGGTTTAAGGTAGTTCAGCTCGAAATCTGATTTAGATATGTCTTCAACTACATCTATCGGAGATAAATTGAATTTCATGTTAAATAACTATTAATGTAGCAAAATTAAATAGTTAAAAACAGGAAGTATCAGAAATGAAAAAACTTGAAAAAAAACTGACAATTCATCAAAAAAAGTCAGATAGTATGAATTAATGGGATGTTGAAGAAAATAGGTGAAACCAAAACGTTCCGGCAAAAGCCAGAACGTTTAAGTTAGACATAAGGATAATGATACATTATTTAGGCATTAAAACGCTATTAACCACGTGGATTACGCCATTTTTCTGATAAACATCTGCAATGGTTACAGTGCTCATTCCGCCTTTTTCATCTTTTAAAACCAATTTTTTACCTTCCATCCAAGCCCAAAGTTTACCACCTTGTACTGTAGTTAATTCTGCTTTGCCACCACCAGCTTTAATTGCTTTTGCAATTGCTTTGCTATCCATTTTACCGGCAACAACATGGTAAGTTAAAATTTTGGTAAGGGTTGCTTTGTTTTCTGGTTTAACCAAATTATCTACAGTTCCTGCAGGAAGTTTATCAAATGCTGCATTGGTTGGAGCGAAAACAGTGAAAGGTCCAGTGCCTTTTAAAGTTTCTACCAAGCCTGCGGCTTTAACTGCTGCCACCAAGGTAGTGTGGTCTTTTGAATTTACTGCGTTGTCTACAATATCTTTAGTTGCATACATTGCTGCTCCACCAACCATTGGGTTTTTTTGAGCATAAACTTGAGTTGTGAATGCCATGGTAATTAGGGCAAATACGGATAAGATTAAATTTTTCATTATTTCTAAATTTTAAGTTTCTGTTATTTGATTCCATTTACGACGGCTTACAGATACTTGGTTTTTAGAAATTGAAATTATTGTTTAATTAATTGATTATAAGAATTTTAATTTTGTTTTTTTAATTTGTAAAGATGCTGTAGTAATTCTTCGGGAAGAGGGTAGTCCTACTTTTTGCTAAATCTTTTGGCTGTTCTTCGACTATGTTCAAAGTGATAATCTCCAATAGAATGGTCGTCGTTTCCGCGCATGCGGGAATTTTATAACGTTTGCATTACGATTATTCATTAAGCTTTCCTTTTCATCGGCATTCATGAGCACTCCGTGGTTCCCAATCGAGTTGGGAATGACGATCTCTCACAGCCTACATTCGCAAAAAAAAAAAATCTGTAATTAATATTGATTTATATAATAAATTAGTCTTCAGAATAACGGCTAAAATATCGCTGCAATCGGGTTTAGGTATTTGGGTTCTTCCTTAAGTCAGACTCTTTATAAATCTCGCTAGTCACGCTTAATGCCAACCGATTTCCTAATTCACTTTCGCCGTTCTCACCTTTTTAGAAAAAATCTTAGGGAAAAAACGCTTTAATAATACCGCTTTAGTTTCCTTTCCACCAATATAAACTTCTTCTTTTTTATTACTAATGGCTTGTACTATCTGTTTGGCACAATCGGCAGGTGTCATCGCATTTTCATGTGCTTCACCCATGATATTTAATGGCTTCCCATCTGCGGTGAGCGCATTATAGGTTACATTGGTTTTAATAAATCCAGGGCAGATAATGGTAATATCAATGTTTTTGTCATAAACTTCTGATCGCAGCGAATCAAAATAACCATGTAGTGCATGTTTAGAGGCAGCATAAGTAGAACGGAATTTCGTGCCAAATTTTCCGACCAGGCTACTGATTGCAACGATCTGGCCGCCACCGCTGGCGATCATTGAAGGTAAAACCGCTTTGCTCAACACCACTGTTCCCCAAAAATTGGTGTCCATAATCTGTTGTTCCGTTTGCAGGTTGGTTTCTAAGGCCAAACTCCGCTGGCTTACACCTCCACTGTTAATCAGTAGGTCTATTTTTCCAAAAATACGGATAGCATCAGCGGCTTTATTTTCCAGTGTGTCGGTTTCGCTTAAATCGAATGGTAAAACATGTACATTAAAAGAATTTTGGCAGTTCCCTTTAACGCGGAACAATTCATCGCGGTTTCTTCCAGAAATAATCAGTTTGTCACCTGCTTTAAAATATTCATATACCAAGGCTTCGCCAATACCTGATGATGCGCCTGTAATCCATACAATTTTTGACATAATATATAATTATTGAATTAGAAACTGATCGAATGTTAGAATGGCAGCCAACCGATGTAAACTGATTCGTTCTCTCATCTAAAACTCAATCATTCTCTAATTTCCTCATTTAATCATTCTCAACAATAAATAATTCCGAAGCAATATGATCGGCAAATAATTTTCCGTTCTGACTTAAACAAATGTAATCGCCGTTAATCACCAGCCAGTCTTTGTCCTCAAAATTTTTAAGGTTATGTTTTGTCTTTTCTAAAAAATCTTTTCCGAAATCGGTATTTATTTTTTGTAAATCAGTTCCCCACATGGTTCTGAGCGAAGTCATAATGTATTCGTTGAACCTGTCGTTTAAATTTAGTTCCTCAACAATTTCAGGGAGTTTGTTATGCCCTAAAGTTTCCATGTATAGGGCATTATTCGCTGGGTTCATGTACCGGTTTTGGCCATTAAAACCATGTGCCGACGGACCGATGCCAATATAATCTATACCCTTCCAGTAATTGGTATTATGCACGGCATAATGGCTTGGTTTAGCAAAATTCGAAATTTCATAGTGTTCAAATCCGGCATCAATCAGTTTTTCCATTAAAATTACAAACTGCACAGCGCTTTGGTTATCGTCTACGGGTGTTTGTTTTTTGTTTTTTATGGCATGGGCTAAAGCCGTTCTAGGCTCAACAGTTAAAGCGTAAGCAGAAATATGCGGAACCTCAAGCTCGATTGCTTTTTGGATATTGTTCAGCCATTTTTGATCCGTTAGTAAAGGATATCCATAAATTAGATCAAGGGTTAAGTTTTCAAAACCTGCATCCTGGCTTCGCTTAATGCAATCTTCAGCTTCCTTGGCTTGATGCGCCCTGTTCATCCAGATCAGGTCTTCATCATAAAAAGATTGAATGCCCACGCTAAAGCGGTTAACCGGTAACTGTTTCAGCTCTTTTAATTTCTGGCTGGTTAAATCATCGGGATTAGTTTCGATGGTGATTTCTGCGTTGGCATCAAGCGAAAAAGTTTGGTTAATGGTATCGAAAATCTTATGCAGAGCAGCCTCTGATAGGATAGAAGGTGTACCGCCGCCCAGATAAATACTCCCGACTTGTCCGCTAATCCGGTACTGTTTCATTTTTATTTCCTTGCAAATGGCTTCCACCATTTCGTCAGCATATTTTAGTGAGGTGCTGAAATGGAAATCGCAATAGTGACAAGCCTTTTTACAGAAAGGAATATGGATGTAGATACCAGACATTGATACAAAGATAGCGAAGTTAATTTTTCTTTATTGTCATAATATATGATCGGTGATCGAGGGCTATGAAATTACTATTTCATAATGAAGTAAAGTAATAGTTTTACTTTTTAGGCTATTGGAAAAAAATCATTAATGCTGCAACAACTAATGGAAAACTATTAAGTTTTGCACCTTTGAGCAGAATTGCAATTCCACCAAGTGGTTGGATTAAAGCAATCCGCAATACTCTTGGTATGTCTATGCAACAATTGGCTAATAAATTATCGATTAGTAAACAGGGAGTTTTAGATATAGAAAAAAGAGCGGTTGATGGTTCGATTACCATAAAGTCTCTTAGGAAATTGGGTAGAGTTTTAGATATGGAACTTGTTTATGGTTTTGTCCCTAAGGATGGATCATTAGAGGCAATGATTGAAAAAAGTCAAATGAATTGGCTACAAAAATTGTGCTTCGTACCTCGAATACCATGCAACTAGAAGATCAGGGTAATTCTAAAGAAAGGATTGAGAAGGCTATAAAAGAAAGAACTGAAGAAATCAAAAACGAACTACCTAAGGTTTTATGGGATTAGATTTGAACTATATTGATGGGCAAACCCCTTTGGATGAAGAAGAAAAAGAAGGTTTGCTTATTTCTACTATTGCAACCAGAGAAGAACTCGATGAATTTGAACAACAAAATATTGAAGAAGCTATAAAATGGACGCTAGGCAAGAAGTTTAAACCAGAAAAATTATTAACTAAGGCTTTTATTAAAGATATACATAAGCGGATGTATAAAGATGTTTGGAAGTGGGCGGGCGCATTCCGCAAAACAAATAAAAATATCGGGGTAGACAGATGGCAGGTTGCCATTGAATTAAAGAATTTATTTTTTCTAGGGAAAGTGAGAATAGGAGAGGATATCTTAATTCATTGAAACTGGCAGACAAAGGCGATTACACAGAACTTCTTCTGTTTGCAAGGTCGTAATAGATCTGTATATTCATCAATCCATTTATTTTCTTTAGGTAAACCATGATTATTCGACTACTTTTGTATCCTTAAGTTTTGATTTACAGCATGCCGAAATTTATTTTCTTTTTGTTTGCGTTTGTATGCGCTGCTAATTTTGTAACAGCACAAGAAATTCCTGTTCAAACTGATAGTGTAGCTGCAAATCAATATCAATATCGAAGATACCAGCCTGATTCTGCAACATTGGCCAAACAGAAGTTTACTACCGATTCTTTAATTCGCCACACCTGGGTACTTCCTGATAGTTTAATTAATAAAAGTGCCCTTTTAGATACTATTGAAAAGGAATATCTTTCTCCAAAGCTGGATTTATGGGCATGGCACGAGAAATACCAGCATTTAAAGAAAAAAGCTAATCCTTACCAATTGGGTACAAAAATTCCTAAAGGAAACGTAGGTTTGCTGGGCTTTATTTTTGGCATGCTCGTCATCTTTGCGATTCTAAAAAATGCTTTTTCCAAGCAGCTATCAGCAATCGTTCAATCGTTTTTTAGTAACAGGATTTTAAACAATATTAATAAAGAGGATAACCTCTTTAGCTCATGGCCATTTTTGTTGCTTTTTGTGCAGTTTGGTTTCGTTTTTGGGATGTTCTTTTTTCTGGTGGCGCAATGGAACGATATGTACCAGGCTAAAGATGGGTTTAAGTTTTTCTTTAGCATATCCATTACTATAATTGTTTTTTACGCACTAAAGTTAATCCTCTTGCGCTTTTTAGGCTATCTATTTAATGTGCAGAAACCGGTAGGCGAATACATCTCAATTTTGTACCTCAGCTACTTCAATGCATCATTACTTTTTATTCCTTTAGTAGTTGCTTTTGCCCTGTCACCACTTAAATATGGTGCAGTTTATATTGTGTTGGCTTTCTTGTTGTTAGGCATCATTTTTACTTTTCAGCTTTTTCGGGCAGGTATAACGATACTTTCTAATAATAAGTTTTCTAAAATGCATTTATTTTTGTACTTTTGCGCCCTCGAAATATGTCCCGTCCTAATACTAATTAAAACGATAGGACTGTAGCAGGAAAAGGAAAATGCAAGAAAAGAACGACTCTAGAATCCGCAAGGTAAAAAGTATTTTGGTTACTTTACCAAAACCTGAAACAGAAAAATCTCCTTACTACGATTTGGCAAAAAAACACAACTTAAAAGTTGATTTCAGGTCTTTTATTCATGTTGAAGGTGTACCAGCAAGAGACTTCAGAAAGGATAAGATTAATCTGGCCGATTTTACGGCAGTAATTTTTACCAGCCGTAATGCCGCAGATCATTTTTTTAGAATCTGTGAAGAAATGCGTTATGAGGTGCCAGCAGAATTAAAATATTTCTGTCTTTCTGAAACCATTGCTTTGTATCTGCAGAAGTATATCCAATACAGAAAGCGTAAGATCTTTTTTGGTAAACAAACTGCAGCTGATTTGGCAGAGGTGTTAAAGAAACATGCAAACGAAAAATTTTTATACCCTTGCTCTGATATGGCTACCGAAGACACCATGAAGTTTCTGGAAAAAAGCGGATATAATTTTACACCGGCAGTTTTATTTAGGACGGTAGTGAGTGATCTATCTGATTTAGCTGAAGTATTTTACGATGTGATCGCGTTTTTTAGCCCGTCCAGTATTCAGTCTTTGTTTAAAAATTTCCCCGATTTTAAACAGAATAATACCCGGATTGCTGCTTTTGGAACCAATACCAGTAAAGCATGTACCGATATGGATTTGATAGTGGATATTGCTGCGCCAACCCCGGGCGTTCCATCAATGACAATGGCTATTGAAAATTACATCAAAATATCTAACAAATAATACGATAAATAAATTATTATAAGTCAGTACAATAAATGCGTAACTTTACTGTTAATAAGAAAGTTACGCATGTTATTTAACGATACAGGAGGTTATTGGAAGATTGTTAATCTAACTTTAATTGCCTTTGAGTAATGATTTAATATAAAATATTTGCTTTTATAGATAATTTCAGTGATTTTTGATAAAATTGCTCCTAATCGTGCTGTGCACAATATAAAAATATGAAGAAAATCTACCTTCTAGCTATTGTAGGTATAACTGTAATGCTAGCAAGCTGTGGTCATGGAGGCCAAGGTGAGCTGGTTGGCGCTTATAACCGAAAATTTAAAAACGATAGAATCCCACTAGGAATGGTTTATGTACCGCCAGGGCATACCCCACTGGGAGGTTCTGACGAAGATATCACTTTCTCTCAGAATGGGCCAAGTAGAATGGTAACCATTAGCGCATTCTTCATGGATCAGACCGAAATTTCCAATGCAGAATATCGCCAGTTTACCAACTGGGTACGAGATTCTATTGCTATTGTGATGATGGGCAACCCTCAACAATTTATGGTTACTCCAAGAGGAAATGATGCAGCTGCACTTGGTGGAGAGAAATACATCGACTGGAAAAAAGTAGGTCCAAACGGCGCTAACATTTGGCGTAATAGAGGTAGGGGCGCAGCAGCTGCCCAAGTGAGCCAACTGGATGGTATGTATTACTCAGGTTTAGATGCTCTTCCGGGGAAGAAAGAATTAGATGTTCGTAAATTCGAATATTCATATGCAGAACTAAATATGGAGAAAGCTGCTATTGGGCATAAAGACCCGAACAGCAAACGTCAGGATTATATCGATCGCTACACCGTTGCTATATATCCAGATACAATGGTTTGGAAAACAGATTATTCTTACTCGCAAAATGATCCAATGGTGCGTGGGTATTATAACCACCCTTCATATGATGATTATCCTGTAGTTGGTGTAAGCTGGGAGCAGGCAAAAGCTTTCTCTCACTGGAGGACCCGACTATATGATGGTGTTGCAACAGCAAGAAAACTACCTGTAGGCTCAAGATCGGATTATAGATTGCCGGCTGAAACAGAATTTGAATATGCCGCAAGAGGCGGTAATACCAAGACCAAATATCCTTGGGGAGGTCCTTACATTAGAAATACAAAAGGATGTTTACAGGCTAACTTTAAACCAGGCCGTGGCGATTATTCGAGCGATGGTGGTATTTATACGGTAGGTGTCAGATCATATTTTCCTAACGATTATGGTTTGTATAATATGGCAGGTAATGTTTCCGAATGGACTTTAACTGCATATAATAAAGGTGCTAGCCCGCTACTGCATGACCTGAATCCTAACTTTACTTATGATGCTGGTACAAACGACAGTAAATACAAAAAACGTAAAGTAGTAAAAGGCGGTTCTTGGAAAGATACGGGCTATTTTTTACAAAACGCTGTAGCAACATACGAATATCAGGATACACAAAGGTCATATATTGGTTTCAGATGTGTTTCATCTTACCCTGGGACTGATTTAAGACGTTAAACAGAACAATCTAAAAACTAAAGAAAAACATCAAATTTATGGCAGCGAAGAAACAACCAGGCTGGTTACACGTAGCGATTTCATGGGGAGCAAGTATTGTAATTATCGGAGCGTTATTTAAAATTACGCATCTTGGTGGATCATGGGCAAATTTAATTATAGGCGTTGGTCTAGGAGTAGAGGCATTATTGTTCTTCTTAACAGGTTTCTTCCCACCAGAGCCAGAACCAGCTTGGGAAAGAGTTTATCCTGAGTTACAGGCAGATTTTAAAGGAGAATTACCAACAGCTTCAGCCAGGCCTGTTGCGGCGGTTGCCTCATCCAATACAGCAGCTTTAGATAAAATGTTATCTGATGCTAAAATTGGCCCGGAATTGATCGAAAGCCTGGGTGCTGGTTTGCGTACGTTTGGTGATAAGGTAGCAACAATTTCTAATGTTGCAGATGCATCTACTGCAACAAATGAATTTACTGGTAAGATTAAAACCGCATCAGCTGGTTTTGATGATTTGAGCGCATCTTTTGAAAAAGCTACTGCTAATTTAAAAGCAATGGGCGAAAGCAATGTAGATTCTCAGGCTTACCACGATCAGGTTAACAATTTGGCTAAGAACTTATCAGCTTTAAATGCTGTTTATGAACTGGAATTACAAGATTCGAGCGCACATCTAAAATCGATGAATAAATTCTATTCAAACTTATCATTAACCATGCAAAACTTTAACGAATCGATGGAAGATTCGAAGCAGTTTAAAGAAGAGGTGAATAAGCTGGCTAAAAACCTATCATCGCTAAATGCAATTTATGGCAATATGTTATCGGCTATGAACGGCCCACGTGTATAATTTGTTTAGTTTTTAATTTTTAAAGAAAAGCTACATCAAACATGGCAGGCGGAAAAGAAACAACAAGGCAGCGGATGATCAATATCATGTATTTGGTATTGTTGG